>Ga0257107_1000121_pt1 | contig 27998 bp, 31 predicted proteins | sample LP_taG_2_FD_190178 | JGI IMG/M metagenome (GOLD analysis project Ga0257107, IMG submission 190178) | Marine microbial communities from Northeast Subartic Pacific Ocean, Canada - LP_J_2011_P26_500m | ecosystem: Environmental > Aquatic > Marine > Oceanic | place: Canada: Northeast Subartic Pacific...
AAAGACTTCGCGTACCCACTTGAACAATCAAGATTCCAGCTGACATGAAAAGCAGTCCCTTGCCTAAGGCGTGAGAAACATACATCATTTCTGCCCCCGCTAGACCAAGGGTTGAGATGGAACCAATTCCAAACAGAAGATAGCCCATTTGGCTTATACTGGAATATGCAAAGACTCGTTTGATGTCATCTTGCATTAATGCCATTGCGCCTCCGTAGAACATCGTTGCCACACCCCATATGGTCAGCCAAATGGATAGGTCAGCATATGTTTGCGGTAAAAATTCTACAATTAACCTAAAGAGTGCATATGCTCCAATTCCGATCATTGCGGGGGAAAGTAAAGCACTGATGGGAGTTGGTGCAGACCCATGAGCATATGGCAGCCAAATATGAAATCCAAACGCTGCAAGTTTCACGCCTAATCCAATTATGATTGCTACTGCTGCGGGAACTACAACATCAGTTGGAATATCAACCTCGTTAATGTCAGCAAAATCAAAGCTGCCAACGTTAAGACCGATAGCCAAAAGTCCAAGAAGTAAGATAACGGCACCAACATGTGTCCAGAAGAAGAACATGAGTGCAACTCTGCGTCTTGGATGATCACCCCAAAAGCCTACCAAAAGGAATGCTGGGATTAGCATAACCTCGAAGAATACGTAAAACTCGATCAGATTGGTTGCCAGTACTGTACCAAGCATTCCCATTGAAAAAACTAGGAACAGCGCATAGTAGACACCAGATTGTCTGTTTACAAATTTTTCTAAAGATAGAGATTCTAAGACTGTTCCATCACTTTGATAGACTGTTTTTGTTGCCTGCTGTTTGTAAAATTCATGAAACTTGTGTAGCATGTAAGGTTTAGAGTATAACGCAAGTATTGTACACAAAACATAGATCATTATTGCAAATGGGGCGGCTAAACCATCAAGCAACAATCCAAATTCCCCAAACAGTTCAGTCCAAGGATAATGTTCCTCGTAGGTTTCACCAATGGATGCAGTTATGATAAGAATGGTGCAATAAAGTAATAATCCAAATGTAAACCATGTTGCAGCAGTATGCCCAAACTTTCTACCAATTATGTATGCTAAAGGCGATAGCAACAGTGGTAGGAAAACTGCCTGTAATAATGCATATTCCATTATCCCTTCAAACTCCTAAAGTCAGCTACATCGATATTCTTGTACATTCTGTATGCTACAATGATTAGTGCCAGCCCGACTGCAACTTCTGCAGCTGCAATCGCAATGGAAAACAATGCAAATGTTTGTCCTCCACTATGTGGCAAAAATCTTGCAAATGCAACTAAATTCAAGTTAGCGGCATTTATGACAATTTCAACAGCAAATAGCATTCTAATGAAATTTCGTTTTACAGACAAACCGTAAATACCAATTGCCAAAAGGGCTATGGAAACAATTACAAAATCAATCAGTTCGTTGCTCATTTTCAACTCCATCATGTCTTCGTGCCAATGTCATAGCACCAATAACTGAACCAGATAATACAAGCGCCATGGCGATAAGTGCTGGCCAATAATATGTCAAAAAGTCCTTACCAATTTCTTTGTAATCCACTGGAGGCTCATCAGTAGTAATTGAAGAAAGACCAGAATTGAATATGACAGATGCCATAGCAATCATTACGATCAGCATGAGACCTATTCCAGCATACCTTCGTTTTGTGTCCTCCTTCTTATGAAAGATTAATTCACTTTTCACTAGCATTATAGTGAACAAGATCAGTACTGCAATAGAACCAACATACACTGCAATCTGGAACAGTGCAACAAATGGGGAATCTAACAGAAGGAAAAATCCCGCAATTCCACCCAGCATGCCCATCAAGGCTATACCACTATAAACTAGTGAGCGCATCTCAAGTGCTGCAATTGCTGAAACTATTGTCAAAACTGCAACTCCAAGGAAAAGTGTATCAACCATGGTTAGCACCCTTTTCATCAATCTGAATTTCTACATCCTGATCAACTTTTGGCTTTACTTGAAGCTGTGCAGGAGTATAAATCAAGCCTTCCTTAGTAAATGAAGATAATTCATAATCATTTGTCATGTACAGAGCATAGAAAGGACATGCATCAACACATAAACCGCAAAAAACACACTTGCCGTAATCTATTTGAGGCATTATAGCTTTTTTGTTATGTTTCCAATTTTCTTGGACTTTTGGCATTGCTATTGCCTCTGCAATTTCTTCACAAGCTATTGAACAAAGGTTACATCCCGTGCATTTGTCATGAAATAATATGTGGCGTCCTTTGTATCCTGCTATACCTACTCCACTTTGAGGCTCATATTGATAACCATCACCAACAAACTTGAGTTTTTGCTCAGGATATCTGAATGTAAACCGTTTAGTCGCAATATGTTTAATGCCAGAATTGAGAGCTTTTATTATTCCTGACGCTGTTCCCATTATAGTACACCTCCTGGTCCTATAATGCCACTATATACTAATCCTAATGCAATGAAGATATTTACGAAAGCTAATACAATTAACTTGTACCATCCAATATGTAACAACAAATCAATTCTAATACGTGGGAAAACTCCCCTTGGTAACAGTATAACAAAAATCACTGCGACAGTTTTGAGAATAAACCATATTGTTCCGTTTATCATCTCTTGTGAGAATAATGGTAAACCTACAACTTCTAAGGTAAGAGCATCTGGCATCAAAACAACGCCATCTGTTATTATTTCTGCAATTGGTTCCATTGGAAAAATCCATGGGCCGTTCCATCCACCAAGGAATAACACAACAAAAAGTGCTGCAAAAGCATAAAGTTTGAGATATGTACCTAGCTGTACTAAACCATACATCATACCAGAAAATTCAGTTAGCCAACCTGCAACAATTTCGCTCTCTGCCTCTGGCAGATCAAATGGTATTCTTTCAAGTTCAGCAAGTATACAAATAAAAAATACAATTGCCCCAATCGGCATGAAAATGATCCACGGAAAATTAGCTTGGCTTTCAACAATCTCAACTAAATCAAGGCTTCCCGTTAACATTACAATTCCTAACAGTGAGAGAATTAGCGGGATTTCAAATGAAACCATTTGGTAAAGTGCTCTAATGCCTCCGATAAACGGGAATTTACTATTAGCAGACCATGCAGATACAATTGTGATTATTGGAAAAAATCCAATCACAGCAAACACTGCCAATAAACCCATACCAACGTCAGCTACAACCATCCCGGGAGCAACAGGTATCAGTGCAACAAATGCAGCTGCAGTTGCTGCAAACAAAACTGGACCTGCCCAGAAAAGTGGCTTGTCAGCCTTTGCTGGAATTATTATCTCCTTTGAAATTAATTTTAAACCATCAGCCATTAGTTGTAATATACCTTCAACTTTTCCGCAGTAAAATGGTCCTACTCTCAACTGTAACTTTGCCAGCATTTTTCTTTCAACAAATATAGTTCCAGCTGCAATCAATGCAGCAAACCCAAATCCAGGAAATGCTACAATCTTGAAAAGATCAGTTTGCATGAAGTTTTTTACAAGTGGTAACACTCTTTCAGGATGTGTCATAGCATCAAATACCCTAAATGGATTCCATACTTCTCCGTCAATTACCGGAAAGTCTATGAAGATAAGAACTATCTGAATTGCTGGAATGCCAAGTAGTGTTACTAAAACAATTATCCAAAAAATATTATCGGTAATTCCTTTAATCAGATAACTAAGCCTAAACTTGGGTGCAATTACTGACATCTATCGGTCTGCCTCCACTGGCCAATAGTTTAAACTCCAGTAAACAGCTGGCATATTTCCAAGCTTCTCACCTGTGAGTAGATGTGGCATGGCAATCAAATTTCTAAATGAAGGAACACTGATCTTTATTCTATATGGTTGTGGTTTACCATCTGAAACAATATGGAATCCAAGTGAACCCCTACCTGATTCAACCCTACGATAAACCTCAGTATCCCCACCTTTTGGCTTTGGTTTTAATTTTACTCTAACTGATCCAGACTTTGGCATTTTTTGGAGTGCATCTCTAATTATCCTACAGCTCTCAAACATATCAAGCCAAGGAATCTTAGAACGAGCATAAGAATCACCTTCTTTTAGAACGTTAGTCTGAAAATCTAATTCTTCATAAACATCATATGGTTCTTTCTTTCTAATATCAAAGTCAACACCGCTTGCACGTAGAACAGAGCCAGTTGTACCAAGCTTAATGGCATCTTCTCTTGACAAAACACCTGTATCCTTAGTTCTTGAAATTAGAATTGGGTTATCATAAAAAACAGCTGCATATTCTTTGAGTCTTTTTTCAAAGTAGTTTATTTGTCGCAGACATACATCTTCAAAGTTAGGAGGAACATCATTTCTTATTCCCCCTGGAACAAAATACGCATGAGTAACACGTGCTCCCGTCATCTTCTCTAATAGGTCTATCAATAGTTCACGATCCCCTACAGGCCACATGAACATTGTAGAATGACCAAGAAAAATACCATAGATGGCAAGCCAATATTCTATATACACACATCGATTGAGCTCAGCAGCAATTACCCTGAGATACTTAGCCCTTTCTGGAACTTCTAATCCAAGTAATTCTTCAACTCCAAGACAATATGGATAGAGTATGTTACATGAATCGTGAATAACTGGTCTTTCAAGATGTGGGATATTTGTTATGTAATTCCTATATTCAGCCATCTTTTCTTCTCCCCTATGTACATAACCAGGATCTGGATCACAGTGAACAATATAGTCACCATCTACCTTAACAATTATTCTCATATGACCTGAGCCGGGATGTTGTGGACCGATATTAAGTGTCATAATCCTATCATCGACTTTTTCTATTGCAAGTCCGGGAAGAAGTTGTTTACTCAATTTTCATCTACCCTTTATTGAAAAGTCTTTTCTTAGTGGTGGAATATCTGCCCAATCTTCTGGCAATAACAAGCGTCTATTATCAGGATGGCCATCAAAATAAACTCCTAGCATTTCAAAACATTCTCTTTCATGAAATGAAACGCTTGGAAAAACATCTCGTAAGCTTGGCAGCTTTGTGTTATCATTACCAGGATGTGGAGTATCTTCACGTAATGTTCGTGTAGCTAAAGCAAGAATTTTTTTGTCAAGTGATACATCAGTGTAGGAACCCAAGTGATATACCACTTCAATTTGTTTATCTTCTGGATAATCAACTCCACTTACTGACTCGGCGTGGTCAAAATTAAGTTCATCACGAATAAAAGTTGCGACATCAATAATTTCTTCTTTTTTTACGTTTACACGAATTCTGTCTGGTTTTACATATGCAATTTCAATGTTTGAAAACTTTTTTGAGATTGAATCAGATAATGATTTATCAAGATCAGGAATAATTGATGAATCATCGGTTTTCACAATCTCTGTACTATCGGCTGAACTCATATTGGTCACTTACCGTGGTTTCATCCGTTTAATTTTCTCTTGAAGTAACATGCATCCTTGAATCAGAGTTTCGGGTCTTGGTGGACATCCAGGTACGTAAACATCTACAGGTAATATGCCATCTATTCCAGGCAATACATTGTATGAATCAAAATATAATCCTCCAGTGATAGCACATGCACCCATTGCAATAACATATTTTGGTTCAGGCATTTGATCATATACCAAACGAAGTCTTGGTGCCATCTTTCTGGTAATTGTGCCTTGTACAACCACAAGATCACATTGTCTTAAACTTCCAAAAGCCTCTATAATACCAAATCTTTCTACATCATACCTTGGACCTGATGCTGCACCAAACTCCACACTACAGCATGCAGTTTCAATATGAACGGGCCACAAAGACCACAGTCGTCCCCAGTTGAGGGCCATTCCCAGTGGTTGATCAATTGCTTTGAAAAGTACATCACCTAATTTTCCAATAAAGACATTAGCGTTATGAGAATTGATTTTATCTATCATAGTCAATCCGCCAGACTTTTGCGAAGTTACAACATCGTTTACCATATGTTTTTCCTCTTTGTTTGATAAAGTGCAAATGCCATAGCTGCAAACATTATGCCCAAGAATACAAGTATTGGTAACGTAGTTTCCTTTGGTAGTTCTAATAGTGTACTACCCCAAGCATACAAGAAAATAGCCATTACATCGAATATAACGAACATGAGAATATAGGCGTAATATTGCATCATAAAGTGGGTTCGTCCTGCACCTGAAGGAACTTGGCCACATTCCATGGGCAAGAATTTGACTGGGTTACTCTTTGTACGTGGTGCAATCATTCTAGATACTATAAGAGCTGGTGCCAAAGCAAGAATAGCAAAACCAAACATAAACAACACATTACTGTAACCGGCAACGGTTTCACCTACCAAAGTAGCTTGAGTCTCGTTAAAGAATATAAAAATCTATTTAGGTTATTAACGATCCAAAAATGTCAATTCAATCTTTGTTACTCATAATTGATATAGTGTGCTTTGAAAATTAATTTATGGTCTTAAATGTTGGAGATTCTGCCCCAGACTTTGAGCTTACAGATACTGATCTGAAAATGCGGAAGTTGAGCGAGTTTTTGGATAAAAAAGTAGTTTTGTCATTTATTGTAGCTGCTAGTTCCCCAGTTTGCGAGACCGAATTGTGTACTTTTAGAGATTCGTGGAATGACATTTCAAATCTTGGTGCGCATGTTATTGCAATTAGTAATGATGGTCCATTTGCAAACAAGGCATTTGCTGAAAAAAATAACTTTAACTTTCCAATACTTGGTGATTATAACAGTAAAACCATAAGAGATTATGATATCTTAGTACCTGACCTTTTGCATCTAAAGGACTATAATTTTGCAAAACGCTCTGTATTCATCATTGATAAAAATGGTACTATAGTATACAAATGGGTTTCAGAAGATCCACTAAAAGAACCAAATTATCAAGAGATTATAGATTTTCTTAAGAAAGGAAATTAATTTTATTCAATTTCAGCCAAGATATCATTTTTGTTAACAGAATTTCCTTCTTTTATTTTTAGATTTTTTATTTCTCCGTCTTTATGTGATTTGACTGAGACTTGCATCTTCATTGACTCTAAAACGCATACAATATCACCCTTTTTGACTTTGTCACCAACTGTGACTTCTATAGAAACCACTCTTCCAGGTATTTGACTTCTCAAGTTGATCTGTGTAGAACCAATATCAACTCCACCTGTATTCTTGTAAACAATGTCGTCTAATTTCGTATGCATGTTTATTGTTAGCGGAACACCATCAACAACAATTTTCATTTCCACTGTTTGGTTTTCTAGGTAATGTACAATGTGATAATGATTATCCAATACAAATTCCATTCCACTAGAATCAATATTCAGAATTTGAAGGTGATGTTCTTTATCTTGAATCTTAATTAGATATTCATTATTTGAAATTTTATTAATAATTTCTCCATTAAATGTTTCTTCTACATCCTCAAATTTGAATTCCATTATCTATCTATCCATTCTGCTCTTCCATCGTGGGTTTGTAATATTTGATGGTTTTACTCTGCTTTGGAAAAATGTTGAATGCATTACTGCTGCAGCGATAGCTGCTATTTGTTTATCCTTTCTTTGATTTTTTAAATCTTCTTTTAGTCGATTTATGATGTCAAATTTTTTCAAAAAGTTTGTTGACAGTTCTCCGTTCTTATATTCTTCAGTTTCCAAAATTGTTTTGTAAAGAGGGATTGAAGTTTCTACACCCTGGATGTAAAAATCATTTAGTGCATTCAGCATTCTTAATCTTGACTCATCAAATGTTTGTCCCCATGTGACAAGCTTTGCCATTAGAGAATCATAAAATGGTGATACCGTACATCCTGGATAAAGATAAGAATCACATCTAACACCTGGTCCTGATGGAATAGTAACAGCTGGTATTGGACCTGTTGATGGTGCAAAGTCCAAGAATGTATCTTCTGCATTTATTCTACATTCAATTGCATAACCATTCATTTTAAGATCTGATTGTTTGAATGGAATTGGTTCACCATTTGCAATATCTAATTGTAGTTTCACAAGATCTAATCCAGATACAAACTCGGTGATTGGATGTTCAACTTGTAGTCTAGCATTAATCTCTATGAAATAAAATTCTCCATTATCTGCTCTTAAAAATTCGGCAGTACCAAGATTAGTATAATTAACTGCATGTGCGGCGTTTACAACTAGTTTTCCAATTCTATCTCTTGTTTCCTCATCAACTATTGGTGAAGGAGTTTGTTCAATTAATTTCTGGTTACGTCTTTGAATTGAACATTCTCTCTCAAATATATGAACAGCGTTACCATGTTTATCTCTGGCAAATTGATATTCTATATGTCTAGTTTGTTCAAGGAATTTTTCGACAAGAATTGCAGATTTTCCTACTGCTGCGATTGACTCTCCTGTAACTGTTTCATATGCATTTTGTAATTCTTGATCAGTGTTTACTATTCTAATTCCACGACCGCCTCCACCATAAACAGATTTTAGCATTACAGGATAGCCAATTTTATTTGCAATTTTTTCTGCCTCATCAGCATTTTTTACCAAATCTGGGCTTCCAGGTACGGTTGGAACTTCTGCCTTAAGCATTGCAGCCTTACATCGCATTTTATCACCACAAAGCTCCATAGATTCTGCAGTTGGTCCAATGAATGTTACTTTGTTTTTTTCGCACAAATCTGCAAATTCTGGATTTTCTGATAAAAATCCATAACCAGGATGAACAGCATCTGCACTAGAGGATAAAATTACATCAAGAATTTTTTCTTGATTCAGATAGCTTTTAGCAGGAGAAGCCTCACCTATATGAAATGACTCTGTGGCGTTTTTTACATGAAGGGAGTTTCTGTCTTCGTCAGAATATACAGCTACTGTCTTTATGCCAAGTGCTTTACACGTCTTAATTACACGTAATGCAATTTCTCCACGATTGGCTACTAGTACCTTACTTATCATCTAAATCACAAATTCATGTTGCCATGCTTTCTAGGCAATTGTCTATCTCTCTTATTTGAAAGCATTTCAAGAGCCTTGATAATCATAGGTCTGGTTTCAGCAGGATCAATAACCGTATCAACTGTTCCATGAGATGCAGCTACATATGGATTGGCAAATTTTTCAGTAAAATCGTCTATCAATTGTTTTTTTAGTGCTTCAGGATCTTTGGAACTAGCTAGTTCTTTCCTGTTCATAATATTCACAGCTCCCTCAGAACCTAAAACTGCTATTCGTGCAGTTGGCCAAGCATAATTAATATCCGTTCTTAGATTCTTACTACCCATCGCAATGTAAGCGCCACCATATGCTTTTCCAATTACAATAGTAATCTTTGGAATTGTAGCCTCGGAATAAGCGTACAATAGTTTGCTACCATGTCGAATAATTCCGTTATGTTCTTGGTTTGTTCCAGGCATATAGCCAGGAGTGTCAACTAATGTAACGATTGGAATATTGTAACAATCACAAAACCGAATAAAGCGTGCAGCTTTATTTGACGAATCAATATCAAGTGCACCAGCAAGGAATAATGGTTGACTTGCAACTATTCCAATAGTTTTTCCATGCATCCTAGCAAATCCAACAATAATATTTTGTGCAAATAATTCATGCACTTCAAAAAAGTTATGGTTATCCACTATCGAATGAATGATTTCTTTCATGTCATAAGGTTTTAACGAGTCCTCAGGAAGAGTATTGATTAGATTGTGATCCAGTCTGTTTGGATCATCATCATTTTGTATAGTTAAAGGCTCTTCAGTATTATTTTGTGGGATGTATGATAGTAATGTCTTGATATGATCCATACATTCGTATTCATTTTTTACAACAAAGTGAGCTACACCACTTTTGGTACCATGTGTCATTGCTCCACCTAATTCATCAAACGAAACCTCTTCGCCAAGAACAGTCTTTACAACGTCAGGACCTGTAACAAACATGGTTCCTAGTTTATTTACCATTACAACAAAATCAGTCATTGCTGGCGAATATACCGCACCACCGGCAGATGGTCCAATACTAGCAGTAATTTGTGGAACAACGCCTGATGCCAATTGGTTATGATAAAAAATGTCACCGAATCCGTCAAGGCTTTGTATTCCTTCCTGAATTCTTGCGCCGCCTGAATCCATGATTCCAATAATTGGGCAACCATTACGAAGCGCATGATCCATTAATTTAGTAATTTTTTTTGCGCCCATTTTACTTAGAGTTCCTCCCAAAACTGTAAAATCATAAGCAAAGACGTATGTCTGTCGTCTGTTAATAGTCCCATATCCACCAACTACACCATCAGTATAGAATTTTTTTTTCTGCATATCATATTGATGGTAATGATGTGTGGCTAACGCATCAATTTCTACAAAACTTCCCTCATCAAGTAGAAGATTGATTCTTTCTCTTGCAGTAAGTTTTCCTTTTTCATGTTGTTTAGAAATACGATCCTGACCACCGCCCTGACTAGCAGTCTTTTTTACCTTCAAAAATTTATTAATTTTGTCAGAATGCATAATCACGTACCAATAAACTCATTTTTATTTCTACTAATTCATGCTTAAAACTAATTACAAAACTGTTTCTAATTAGTCTGAAATTAGCTATAACTTACTTATGTGAAACTTATTAATCACTATAACTGAATTAAAAAATTATGGGCGTTGACAGAAAGGCGACTTTAACATATGTTCAGTTAATGAAAGAAGATTTGGCGGTTTTTAGGCTTGTTCCAGAAGATGGTGTGATTCCAGATTATGAGGCAGGTCAATTCATTACAGTTGGAATGCCAATACCAAGTGAAAATAATAAAATAGTTAGGAGAGCATATTCAATGGCTTCCCATCCTGAAAATAAACGATTTTTTGAGTTAGTAGTAAGATGGGTTAGAAAACCTCTGCCAGGTCGCGTTACATCTGCGTTATTTAATGCGGGTGAGGGTACTGAAGTATCTTGGATTCCGCCAACCGGTGCAGCTCTAAAAATTAATGAGAAAATGGGTAACGGTAGTAAAGATGAAAGAAGGATTGTTTGTGTAAGTGGTGGAACAGGAATCGCACCATTCATGAGTTTTGCTAGACATCTTCATGATATTGGTGATAAGAGAGAGATTGTTGTTTTACATGGTTCTAGTTATGTTGATGAATTAAGCTACAAAGATGAACTAACAGCTTTTGATCAAGAAAGTATAGATAGAGGGCCTGACAAGTGGAACTTCAAATACAGAGCAGCTATAAGTAGACCACAAGAATGGTTCAATAGATCTTGGACTGGTCAAACTGGAAGGGTTGAACAATTTTTAAAACCAGGTAGTAGTGGCAAATCACCTCTTGAAGAATTAGTTGGAGAAAAAATAACTCCTAAAAATACAATTTTTTACGTGTGTGGTTGGCAGGGAACTGTTGATGGAGTTTTAAATTTTGTACGACCACTTGGATTCTTACTAGAAAAAGAAAAAGACAAGAATGGCAACTTTTCTGTCAAGTTTGAGTCTTACGGCTAAACTAAAAAAATAATACTCTTTATTTTTACCTTCATACGGGGACGTAGGTTAGCTTGGTATACTGCCAGCCTCGGGTGCTGGAGATCATGGGTTCAACTCCCATCGCCCCCATTTCAAAGTAAATAATTGAAATATAGCTATTTTTAACAATACAATATTGGCAACAGCGATATATCTTGCGCATTTAAATCCTGTAACAAATGCTCATGTTGAGATTATTGAGGAGTTAAAAAAAGAAAACGACGTAGTTGTAATGCCAGTGCGTTTTCTAAAAGAAGAAAATGAGGTTAATAGTAGAAGCTTTCCATTTAATTTTGCGATCAGAAAAAAAATGCTTGAATCTGTATTTAATGATTCAATAAAAATTTCAACAAACTATTCTTTTCACTCTCCTTTCAAAAGATATTTGCCTCCACTTATTATGCCAAAATCGTGGTCTTTAAGAAAACAAATTTTACAAGGAATTGAGAATGATTATTTTACATATACGGGTGACAAGGCAGAGGGTATTATGCTCAAGCTATACAGATTGAATCCAAAAATAGGAAATAGAAAAAATATATCAGCGACTAATGTAAAAAATAAGATGTATGCTGCTTCACAAGGAATTGACTCTCAATGGAAAAAATTTGTGCCAGTAAGTGTTGCAGAAATAATTAGTGAAAATTGGGAAACAGTCAAAAAATTTGCTTCTGCAGAAGATCTGACTAAAAGAATTGCAGGAATGAAATTTCCAAAAGAAGGATATGATTCAAAATAGATTAATTATAGACTATTACTCAAATTTTTGTGAAATTTACATTTTCAAAATATGTTTGGTTTGATGGAAAATTTGTACATGAAACTAAAGCCAACATTCCAGTAACAACACATGCTATACACTACGGAACATCAGTATTTGAGGGGATTCGAGCCTATTGGAACACAAAAAATTTGTTTATTTTTAGATTAAAAGAGCATATAGAGAGATTTAGAAATTCAGGAAAATTTTATCATATATCATTAAATTTCTCAGATAGACAAATAGAAAACGCTATAATAAATCTCTGTAGGAAAAATAGGCTTAAAAAATCATGTTATATCAGACCATTTTATTTTGTAGGCCAATATGGAATTAATCTAAACGTTACAAAAAAGGCGCCTACACATGTTGCTATCATTACTTTTCCATTTGGTGATTTATTTAATAAAAATGGAATTTCTGCAACGATTTCAAAATGGAGAAAATTTAGTGATACATCAACACCGACGCAAGCAAAAATGGGTGGTAACTATCTAAATTCAATTTTAGCAACACAAGATGCAAAACAAAGAGGGTTTGACGAAGCAATTCTTTTAGATCAATCAGACTACGTTAGTGAAGCACCGGGAGAAAACATATTTCTTGTTAAAAACAATGAATTGATCACTCCGTCACTTAACTCATCTGCACTAAATGGAATTACACGAAAATCTATTATTGCAATAGCTAAAGACATGGGTTTGAAAAGTAAAGTAAGAAAAGTTGGTAAAAATGAATTAAAGGTGGCTGATGAGATTTTTCTTTCTGGTACTGCTGCAGAAATTACACCGGTTATTCAAATCGATAAAAGACGAATAAGTGATTCTAAAGTTGGTAATATTACTAAATCATTGATTACTGCTTATTCAAACATCGTAATGAATAAAAATGAAAAATATTCTAAGTGGTTAACCAAGGTGTATTAATTGAAAATTGTTCAAATAGGTACTGGAGGATGGGGTAAAAACCATTCTAGGATACTTTCTGAATTTGGTGTACTCTCTGCAATTTGTGATACAAATCCAAAGATTGCTGAAGAATTTGGAAAAAAATATTCTGTTAATTTCTATAATTCACTTGAAAACTTGTTAGAAAAAGAGAAATTTGATGCAGCTTTAGTTTGTACACCAACATCTACGCATGCAAAGATTGCAGCTAAGCTGATTGAAAATAAAAAACATGTTTTTGTGGAAAAACCTCTGACCTATTTATCTGAAGATGGCCAGAAATTAATCGAGATTGCTAAAAAAAATAATGTAATTTTAACATGTGGGTATATAGAAAGATTTAATCCAGCAGTTGCTACTGTCAAAGACTTTCTAAAATCAAAGAAGTATGGTGATTTGATTAGACTCGAATTTTATCGTGAACATAGAATGCCTCAACATATCAAAGATGTTGGTATTATTTATGACACATCAGTTCATGATATTGATACTGCATTATGGTTGTTTGATGAAGTGCCAGACTTTGTGTTTGCAATAGCAGGTAGCATTAATCATGAGCATGAAGATTTTGCTACTATAATGCTTGGATTCAAAGATAACAAAACTGCAACAATCTCTTCAAATTGGATAACTCCAACACGTGTACGAAATTTTAATGCTGTTTGCACTGATGCAAGAATATTTTCTAATTTTATCACTCAAGAAATTCGAATCGAGACAAATAATGGTACTGAAAACCCAAAAAATGAAAAAACAGAGCCATTGTCATTAGAACTAAGAAATTTCTTAGATGCGATTGAAGGTAAAAATGATCTAATGGTAAAACCAATACATGCTGTAAATGTCACAAAAATTGCTGAAGCTGCACTTTTATCAAGTCAAAAAGGTACTCCGATCTATCTTGATCTAAAATGAATAGAAAAATGTTAGAAATACTTGCATGTCCGATAGACAAATTTCATCCACTAGAACTTTCTGAGAGTAAATCGAATGATGAAAAAATAGTTGAAGGTGCTTTGTATTGTCAAAATTGTTCAAGATTTTTTCCGATAGTAGATGAAATTCCTATAATGTTACCTGATGAGTTAAGAGACAAGAAGAAAGAGATTGAATTCCTAAAGAGAAACATTAAGGAATTACCAGATAAGATTGTAAAGCAGGCATTACCATGGCACCTGTGAGGTATTTTGATTACTAACTATATTTCTGACAAAGCAAAGATTGGCAAAAATGTCAAAATCTGGCATTTCGCTTATGTTGGAGACAATGTTGAAATTGGAAACAATGTCAAAATTGGTTCCTTGTCGCATATAGATTACAATGTAAAAATTGGAGATGATACGTTAATTGAGGGATTGGTCTACATTCCACCTCTTTCCAGAATTGGAAAAAATGTCTTCATTGGTCCAAGTGCTGCATTAACAAACGATCCTTATCCTCCTAGCGGTAAACTGGTAGGTGTCACAATTGAGGATAATGTCATAATTGGTAGTAAAGCAGTCATAAAGGCCGGTGTTACCATTGGTAAAAATAGTGTGGTTGCAATGGGAGCAGTAGTTACCAAGAATGTCCCTGCAGATATGGTTGTTGCGGGAATACCTGCAAAGGAGAAATATTCACGGGAAGAATATAATAAAAAACAAAGTGAGTGGAAGAATATCTAAGATTTAATCTGTGATCTAAATATCCAATTCTTTACTTTTGTCAGTATGAAAACCCAAATGAATATCAAAACTAAAGCAATACCAACTTTGATTCCAGAAAAAATTATTGGATTAACACCTCCAATACCACCTAACGAAAATGGTCCGATAACTACTACCATTAATCCGCCACCAACTAATATTAAAATCCACATGACAAAAATAAAACTGTAAATCTGTGCTCCCATTAAATTTCAACTCCCATGAAAAATGCTGTTATCACTGCCAAAATTCCAGAAAATATTGACAGTTTAAGAATTTCAACAGCTGTGTGTTTTTCCGATAAGGGTTTTTTTGCAATTATCAGTCTTAGTAGTGTAATTGGAGCATCCTCATCCTCAGTGGTTTGTATCTTTAATTCATTGTTACGAAATGTGGGATTTTTAATTTCTCTGTGTTCAACAATTCTTTTCATGCTTGAAAGAAACAAAAATGAGTTAATTATGGCAGGTAAAATTGCAATGGCAGCAATAACTTCTACCTGACCTACGATAGCCAATGTTCCGTATGTTGCACCTAAAGCAAGTGCACCTGAATCTCCTGGAAAAATTCTACTAGGAAATTTATGATATTTATAGAATGCCAGAGAAGCAAACGCTAAACATAGACTAGCTATAGCAATTTCATAATTTTGTAAAATAAATAATGAAATTGCTAATGCTAAACTTGCAATGGTCATAAATCCACTAGATAATCCATTTAAAATATCAATGGAGTTTATTGTATTTCCAGTAACTGGAATCATAAACACAATCAATGCCATATACAATGAAGGTATTTTGACTGAGCCAAACAGAGGAAAGTCTAGATTTGAATCATATGCTCCTAACAAAAGTATTGGTGCTGCACAAAATGCAAGTGCCACCGGTTTGAACCAGCCTCCCATAACTTTTCTATCATCAATTATTCCAACGGTAAATCCCAAAATGGATACAATGATGACAGCTAAAATCTCTGACATTGGAAAAAATGCATATAGGATAATCTCCGATATCACAAGACCAATTATTATGGAAATGCCTCCTGGTCGAGCTACTTGAACATTGCCCTGTTTGCCAACATCTTTTACAGTCATGTTTCGTCTTTCTAAAAATTTGATTAAAATAGGAGTTAAAGCATACACCGAAAAAAAAGCAATTACTGAGACAGCTATAGCTGCAATTATTTTTTCTTCCAATTATTTGACCTTTAGTTGTGATTTAATGTTATTTGCAACAGTCATGCCAATTTTATCTATTGCTGCTAATTGATTAACAGAAGCTGCTGCTAAATCTTGACGAGTTTTAATATTATTTCTATACAGTTTTCTTGCTCTCACACGTCCAATGCCCTTAATCTTGACAAGATCTATTAATTCCTCTTTTATACCATAGATTATTCTCTGTCGTAAGTAGTCAAGCTCTTTGATTAGATCCATTCTTCCTAGTAATCTTGATAGTTCCCTAAGGGAATATGCTAACCAAATCGCAGTTTCAACCATTCTGTGCATATCACCAGATTCAATATTTAGCTGATCTGATAAGTCAATTTCAGTCCCTTCGTTAATCCATAACTCCATTGCAAGTAAGCTTCTTGTACAATCTTGTACGTCAATCTGTTTAATTTTTGTTTGTGTGTTATTTTCTAGTACAATATCTGCCCTTTCTTCATCTTTGATTCTAAGGCCAAATTTTGGAAAAAATTGATCACAATCAGTGATTAGATGTAAAAAACCAAACGTATGTTTTCTTCCTTTAGAAATATCATATTCAATTGCATTACGAAAATCTCTCGCTGTCATTGGATCAATATATAATCTAGAAACGGTTTGGCCAAATTTAGTAGCTATTAACCCATTTCCATTTTTAACAATAAATTTTTCATCTATTAGAAAATGTTTGGCATTTTCTAAATTCAATTCAATTGTTTCATCTTCTGCTTGCATTCCACCAAGAGTTTGTGAAAAAAAAGTGTTAATCCTATCCTCCGTAATTGTAGGTGATGTAACAATCAAACTAAGTAAATGAATTCTTAGAGAACTCGGTTCTATTATTTTTGATTCGATTGGCTCAGGTTCACCATCTACATAATGTGCTAGTAGATCATCTTGAGGAATTTGTTTTGCAATGATTATTGATTCTCCTTCTTTATCGTATTGTGGTCTACCAGCTCTTCCACACAGCTGTTTGTATTCTAAAACACTAATCGGAGTATTTCCTCCAAATTTTATATCATATCTTAATATGCTTGATATCACTACTCGACGGGCTGGAAGATTTACTCCAGCAGCCAACGTTGGAGTTGCAGATAACAGCTTTATTTTACCACTTCTAAATTCTGTTTCAATTATTTCACGACAGTTTTGATTAAGCCCGGCATGATGAAAAGCAACTCCCTGTTTTACAATATATGCTAGTTTTCTAACTAGTTGTGTTTGCTCGTTATTTGTTAATAGTTTTTTTGAAATTTTTTCAAGTTCATCTAATTCATTGCTGCTTAATATTTTTTCAATATATTTTCCAGAATCTGTAGCAAGTTTGGCACAGCTTGACCTAGTCATAGCAAATAGTAAACTCTGACCTCCATTTTTTACAGAATCTATACCCAATCCAATTGATGGTAATCCTATATTGTCAAAATTTACTTCATAGGATTCTCTTTTCTGATTTTTTACTGTAAAATCATCATACACTGCTTCAGAAAGAGGTACTGGTCTCCATTTACTTTCAACTGTTTTACAACATAACCATTCTGCAAGTTCATCAGAATTTGTTATGGTTGCACTTAGCGCAATAATACGTGGCTTATTTCCTGCAAGTCCAAGTTTGAATCTGGTTAGGATCATTTCTAAAGTTGGGCCTCTTCCTTCGTTTCCAACTAGATGAATTTCATCAGATATCACAAGTCCTATATCATCAATCCATGCTGGACCATATCTCATTAAGGAATCCATCTTTTCGTTTGTGAGAATCAAAATATCAGAATTTGCTAAGTTATCAACTGAATCAAAATCTCCTGTAGATATTGATACTTTGATTCTACGATCTAATTTCACATTTTCTAGTTTCTTAAATTCTGAAAACTTTTCAGCGGCAAGTGCTCTTAATGGGCTAAGATAAACAACTTTTGTCTTATGTTTTATTAGATGTTGTATCATTGCCAAAGTGGCGATAAGTGTTTTTCCACTTGCAGTGGGTGTAGAAACTAAAATATTCTTCTCGTCAAGAATTCCCGCCTTGATAGCATTTTCTTGTGGAGGATAAAATTTTATGTAACCTTGCGATTTTAAGAAATCAATTAAACGTGGATCAATAGATAATTCATCAATATTCATACCGTGTTGTAATAACCGGGTTTTGACTCATAAATAGACGCTTCTCGGATCATTTTACGAATATAGTTTTTAGCTTCTGCTTCATTAAATTTCTCTGACTTTACAAGTTCTTCAATGAATGTTTGTTCCAGTACAGGTGACTTCTGTTCACCTTCAAGTGATATTAGAACCTCCATAAACGTAGATAATTTTGAAACCTCACTACGAGGACGACCCTGCAACACACCAATGTCAACCTTACCAGTGTTAACGTCTACTCCAGAATTCTCTAACATTCGTTCAAATAAGTAAATTGATCTGTCTGCATCTTCTTCATCCACTTTAGTCTTTAACAAGAGTCTTGCTCGTGCAGTAGATAACCTGATCAATCCTTCCAATTGTCTTGGTGTTATTGTGATTGTTTTTTCTTTGTCATCACCCTCTATGCTGCTTCTCATCTTAAGGTAGAATTCCTTTATCTTTTTTTTAGCTTCTTTGGTAAGAACAGGATCCACTCGTTTTGCATATGCCAAATATTTTGTAAGAATATCAATATCAATGAGTGAAGTGATATCTGTTCCAGAAGATCCATGTTGATCAATGATATGTTGAGCAATCTGATCGTCTTTTGCCGGTGATGGAATATCTCTTACAACAAAAATTAAGTCAAATCTAGTAAGAAGTGGAATTGGGAGGTTAACATTTTCGGTTAGATTTTTGTACGGATCATATTTTCCATATATCGGGTTTGCTGCAGCCAGGATTGAAGTTCTAGCATTAAGAGTTGCAACAATACCACCCTTAGCTATACTAGCAGATTGTTGTTCCATTACTTCATGTAGAGCACTCCTATCTTCTGGTCTCATTTTATCGAATTCATCTATACAAACTAAACCTTGATCTCCAAGTACTACTGCTCCAGCTTCTAACATAAAAATTCCTGAAGTATCACGTACAACAGCAGCAGTAAGACCAGCAGCAGTAGAACCTCTTCCTGAAGTATATAATCCTCTAGGTGCAATCCTTGCACAGAATTTTAGCATCTCACTTTTTGCAGTACCTGGATCTCCTACAAAAAAAACATTGATGTCGCCTCTAATCTTGGTGCCATCTGAGTGTGCACGTTGTGTTGAACCTACAATCAACAAAAGAATCGCTTCTTTGAATATTTCATGTCCCCTAATATGAGGAGCAAATGATGCAATTAATCTGGAATATATATCCGAGTTTGTTGATAAAGCTCTTACTATTTTTTCTTCATCTGGTGAAATTTGCTCTCTTTCCGTTCGTCTTGAGCTTTTAGTACCCTTACCACCAATAAACTCAATGTTATTTCCATCCATTCGTAATCTGAAAAGTGCACTTTCAGACTTGCTAATTCCAGATATACGTTCCTGTTCAATTCTAACTATTCCTGTTAAAATAATCCTGTCTCCGGGACGAGCATAATCCACTAAATCCTGCTTTATGCTAACACTCACATAGTGAGGTAACTGTCCGGGTGGAAGATCTTCAGGTAATTCCTGTAATCGAACAATTTGAAAATCGATAAATCTACTTGCTTCTGGTTTTATGGCTAAACTTGTATGCTTACAATTTGGAGTTTGACATTTTACAGAAGTATTCAAACTCATTCCATCAAGTAAAGTAAATTTTGAGATGTGTTTATCAAGACACTGATAAGTCACCTCTTTAGCTAATGGTTTTACTTCCGATGCCCTAACTACCATTCCAGAAACACTTGTCATTTTGGTTATTACTTCAGAATTAATCTGACGTAAACTTCGTTGAACTGGGAAGTTCGCTATACGAGCACGTATTTCATGTTTGATCTTTTCTGCATAATCTGGGAAACGTTCCTTTAAGATTTCTTCAATAGCTTTAGAAAATGCATCCAGAATTTCATCTGGATTATCCATAAATTTTGATTCAATAACTGGAACAGATACTAGATCGTTATAGTCTACAGTAATATGTTTCGCACGTTTAGGCATCATTTGATCAATTTGCTCAACATATGAAAAAGACCCTGTGGTGTCTTTGAATTGTGTTAAAAACATCTTTACTTTGTCTGAAAGTGCTGACGGTGTTAGAGATTCTTCTGTTGTCATTTTTTACTAGCCATGATTTTTTTAGAAAACTCTGTGCTCGCATTATTAACTTGATTATAAAAATCACGTTCCTCTACAGTCAGTTTCTGTGAAATTTCAGCTGTTAGTTTTGATGAATCTGCAAGGCGAATTATCTTACTTTGTCTTGTTCTAAGAAGTTTGTTTAACATACTTTGCATTATATCATAATCCTTTTCGGTCATTCTTTGCATGTATGATTTTAGTTTGATGTAAAAATAAGGTTCTAATACTGAGAGATCAAAATTACTTTGAACTTCTTCTTTCATCACCGCTTGTTTCAACTCTGTAACTATTTCAGAATCTTTGATTTCAACGTATTTTTCTGGTTCTAAAACGTTTGCTACCCACCTAGGAATATTAAGAATTTCACCTCGTTTTCCATCAATAGTTACTTCTGAAACATTCAGTTTCAAATCCTTGTTAAATTCAACCTTGACCTCTTTCAGGTCATGACCTATAGAATGTACACGCTCAAAATCACTCATATTCAATATCTATCAAATAATGTCGAACCATTTAATGGATACGATCGATCAAATCAATTTACAAAAAGCTTTGATCATTTGATCCTTTACGTCATTTATTAAGAGGAATTGGTTAACTAAGATCTAGTGTCATTATCAAACGTTATGTGGGTGGAAAAATATCGCCCAAAAAAAATTTCTGAATTAGTAAATCAAAAGGAGATTATTAGTAGTATAAAATCACTGTTAAAAAATCAAGCCGAAATACCTCATCTATTATTTTCAGGTTCAGCTGGGGTTGGTAAAACTACTACTGCACTTTGCATATCAAAAGAAATCTTGGGTGAATATTGGAGAGATTACACATTGGAGCTTAATGCATCCGATGAACGAGGGATAAATATGGTAAGAGAACGAGTAAAAAAATTTTCTAGGTTTGCAGGCTTGGATACAAAAATCCCATTTAAGATAATAATTCTTGACGAAGCTGATGAAATGACATCTGATGCACAAACTGCACTTCGAAGAATAATTGAGGATACGGCAAAAATTTGTAGATTTATTTTAATTGCAAATAATTTATCAAAAATAATTAGTCCTATACAAAGCAGATGTGTTATTTTTAAATTTACTAGGATTGCAGATAATGATATTATTTCTCAATTAAATTTTATTGCAAAAAAGGAAAATGTCAAATCTGATGTAAAAGGATTAAGTGCTATTTGTGATTACACAGAAGGGGATCTGCGTCATGCAATAAATATTCTTCAAGCTGCTGCTAGCTCGGGAAATGTAACCGAGTCTGTTGTAAAGTCAGTTGTTGGATTAACTAAATCAAAAGATGTTCAAGATGTTCTAAAATTTGCACTTGATGGGAAGATTACTGATGCAAGGAACAAAATGATAGAATTGGTTAAGGTTTATGGAATGTCTGAATCAGATTTCTTAAAATACATCAATCAAGCAGTTTTTAATTCCAAAGTCAATAACCTTGAAGGAATACTTGAAACAATTGCAAAATATGATTATAGAATTTTAGTAGGATCTAACTCTGAGATACAATTAACTGCATTATTAGCAGAGTTAGCAAAATTTGGAAAATAATAAACGCAGAGAGAGGGATTTGAACCCCCGCGTGCTTGCGCACACAGGCTCTCAAGGCCCGCGCTCTACCAGGCTAAGCGACCTCTGCAAAAATTAATTATAATAACTAATTAAAATTTGTTTTAAAAAAATAAAAAATAGATAGAAATTATTTTCTAATGTTCTGCGTGTGGGTTTGCTGCACCAGAGCCTAATTTTTGATAAGTTCCTGAAGCTTTTTCGTGCCATTCTTGGTTACCTTGGTCCACTAAAACTGCTAGTGGTGGACAAACTGATACACAAGCCATACACCAAATGCAGTCATGTTCTCTGATTGCATCAGCTTTATCTGTGAAATCAAGTCGTTCCTCTTTTTCGGTTGTGCCTGTACCTGGCCATGAGGTTGTATCTTTCACCGCTTTTATGCCTGATATGTCCTTGTCAGTTCTGTACCATTGAAATATTTGTACAGGACAGGCTTCAATGCAAGCACCATCAGCGACACAAACATCCCAATCATTTGCTACCATAGTACCAGTGATTCCAAGTTTAACCATTTTTTCACCGTGTTTCTTGTAATCAGCTAGAACTTTCTTATCTTTAGACGCATCCCAATCATTTCCTTCTTCACCAGCTTGAGATGGCCAAACCCAGTGAAAATATTCACCGTCAGCATAACTGATCTTTCCAATTGGTTTTTTGCCTTCTTTACAGAAGTCCTCTTTAATTGGCATTAAGAATCATGATTTTAGATATTATTTAAATCTAGACAATTTTAGTTGTTCCTAAACAGAGAAATTTTAAACTTTTTAATTATAACATTGTTTCAAGAACTTTCCTTACGTTCATATCTTTTACCGATAATTTCTAATCATTGGACATAATCAAATATGATGTTTATAGTGGACCAAATATTGGAGTTTTTACTGCTGTAAATGATAGATTTGTATTTGTCCCTAATGGATTTGCCAAAACCAAGGCTGAGAATTTATCACGCTATCTTCAAGTAGAATATCTCACCACGCCAGTTGCTAATACTAGATTACTTGGAATTCTGATGGTGGTTAACAATCATGGAATACTTTTACCCGGAACATCTTCTCCAGAAGAGATCACGAATTTACGAAAATGCACAGATTTGAATGTAAAGTTATTAGATACCAAATACAATGCCTTAGGAAATTTAATTAGTGTTAATGATAAAGGTGGGATTGTTTCTCCAGTGATTGAAAAAGAATACATCAAAGAAATTGAGGATGTTTTAGATATAGAGATCATACAAAAGAAAATAGCTGGGTACTATCAAGTTGGTGCTGTAATGAAGGCTAATAATATTGGAGGTATTATTCATCCTGAAACGGAAGAGGAAGATGTTAAACAAATTTCAAATGTTTTAGGTGTCAGTATTGAACCTGGCACGATAAATGGAGGTACTCCATTTGTTTCATCTGGAATGTTAGCAAATAATAACACTATTGTTGTTGGCAACTTAACAACTGGTCCAGAAATTATGATGCTAACAGGAGCATTTACAAATTAAGAACATCTTTTGGATTTATAATTAATTCTTTTATCGAAATTTGTTTTTCCGTTCTATCTATCATGTTTCTTAGCATAACACACTTTTTGGCAAATTCCTCAGGAGCAAAAATAATACAAAACTTTGAGTCTGATGAAATTTCCATCTGTTTCTTTAAAGGTTTATTAGATAAATCAATATTTGTTGATATCCCAAGTTTTCTAAGTTTTGAAGCATAGTGAATTGCATGTGGTTTTAACTCTTCATTTACATAAAGAACAGATATTGTATCATCAGATGGGACATAAGAAATACCTTGAGCATCAAGACGGAGAATTATTCTTTCTATACCACCTGCTACTCCTGTAGCACCAAGTTCATCACGACCAAATACTTTTGGTAGACTATCATATCTTCCTCCGCCCACCAATGCACCCAAGTCAGAAGTACTATCATATGCTTCAAAAACAATACCAGAGTAATAATCAAGACCTCTTACAATACTAAAGTTGATTCTGACATTATCAATACCTCTGTCTTTTAGAGAATCATACAAATTATGCAATTCATCCCAACCTTCTAAACTTGAAGTGTCAAAATTCTGTTCAATTTCTGAAGGTGACCCTTTAAGGTTTGAAAATTCCAATATTTTTTCTAATTTTTCTGTAGAATATCCTTTCTTTTTGTATTCTTCTAATATTTCATTTTTTGACTTTTTCTGAATTTTGTCTACCGCTCTAAACATGTCACCAAAAAGTGTGGGTTCATGTGAGTCAAAAATATGGTCAATGTATGTTTCAACTATTTTTCTATGATTAATGTCTATTACAATATTTTTAAGATTAAGATTTTCAAAAAATATAGATGTGAATTCTACAATCTCTGCATCATGCTCTGTATTGAGGTTTCCAAATGTTTCAATATTCCATTGATGGAAGAATCGGTATCTACCCTTTTGTGGTTCGTCATATCTCCAAACACCTCCAAATGAAGAAAATTTTGCTGGTAACTTCAAAGTTTTTTGCGATGTAGTATATCTTGTCAAGCCAACAGTAAAATCGAATCTTAGTGCTACCTCCCTATCTCCCTTATCTTTGAATTGATATATCTCATCACGAATGGATGGTCCACTCTTTGCTTCTAATACGGACAAAAGTTCAATCGGTGAAGGTTCCATTAGATTAAAACCAAAAGTTTTCGCAGTTTCGAGAAATTTTTGGCGTACAAATTCAATTTTTAGCATTTCATCCCTGTCAAAGTCTTTCATTCCTCTAGGAAGATCCAATTCATGAAAAATTATGAGTTAAGACATTTAGAGATTACTATAATACGGAATTGGTTGATTTCGTTGAAAAATTATGTCTGTTTTACTTTAGATTTCAAATTAAAAATATCTTATTTATTAACCTACAAATTTAGCAAAATTGTAATTGTCTTACAAATACCTTGAACATACTACAGATGCGCTGATTGAAGTTAATGCAAAAACCTTAGAAGATGCATTTTCGGTTGCGGGAAAATCAGTTGTTGAGACTATAATTGATTCGAGTAATATTCAAGAAATTGAAGAAAAAAATATCAATGTGAAAGGAAGAAACCTCTTAAATCTGTTGTATAACTGGTTGGAAGAAATTGTGACTATGACAATAACAGATGGTTTTGCCATAAAGAATTTCTCTGTCAATATTAAAAAAAATGAAGAATATCAGATCGTTTCAAAGGTTTCAGGTGAAAAATTGGATCTAAAAAAACATAACTTCAAGGTGGAAATCAAGTCACCTACATTTCATTTAATGGAAATAAAGGAAAATGATGAAATAACTATGCGATATCTACTCGATCTGTAAATAAATTAATATCCATAAACTGGGTTTATTTTTCTTTGAATTTCTACAATTTTATTTAATGTATCTTTCTCTTCAGAGCTTAATTTATGCATAAACCGCTTTAGTAATTGCTTTGCATCTGAGGAAGAAGGTAACGTATAGAAAATATCTTCTTCAACAACTTGTCTACCCACAGTTACATTTTGGACAGAACATGCAACCTCCTGCCCTGTTTTAACAGAGTCTATGGTTTTACCGTCATGTTGTAACTGATGTATAATACCAATTTTTTTTCCAGCTTTATTCATGAAAGGAATTTTTTGGCGTAGTTTTCCTATATCCACTCTGATACCAAACACTGCTGGATTATTATTCCTAAAAATAAAACCTTTCAGAAAAGTGAATTTGGCTATTGGTATTAGTTCTTTAAAAATAGCATTTTCTTCGTCAGCTTTGTCATCATCTACCCATTGCGTATATGTATCAATTAAGCTGTAGATTATTTTATCAGTGAAAACTTTGATATGATTATCATCTGATTCTGTTTCAGCATCTTGTAAAACCTTTACATTAAATGCTAAAATCACACCCAAATGTCTATCATTTTCCTTTATTGCCATTGCTTCTAGAATATCTCTGTGAGTTACTGGTCCTATATCGGCTTTTGAAATAGGAATTTGTTGTCTACGTAGCATTTCTATTAAAGCCTCAAGTGAACCTATAGCATCACATTTTATAATAACTCCCGTTGTTTCAGTATTAATAAAAACAGATTGCAACTCGTCCTCAATAGAATTTTTTAAATTTTCTAACTCCGAACTGTCACTTGTTGCATAAAGTGTACTGCCAGCTAAAACACCATCTAAATCTGGTGATGCCATTTTTACACCGGCAGCTGCTTGTATTTGTTCCACTGGCTTAAATTTATCTCGTGGATCTCTCATTTCGTCAAGAGGCTTAGGTAGTAACAATGCCTTAGGTTTTGTAACAATCGCTGAATCTCTTTTTGCTACTACTACGAAATCTTCCTTGTTGAGCTGACCATCAATTAAAATTAAATTTGCTGTAGGACCAAGACCTACCTCATCATTAACTTCTAATACAATTCCGCGGTTGGATTTTTCTTCTTGATTTAATTTTTCTTTGAGAAATTGTTGTGTAAGTCCAACCAAAACTGCAAATAATTCAGGTATACCAATACCTGTTTTTGCACTAACAGGCACTATCGCAATCTCTTTCTTGTAATCATTAACTCTGTAAAATGCCTCTGATTGATAACCCAAAATAGAAAGCGCAGTAACTACATTGTAAATTTTTTCATCCAAAAATGTCTGTACTTCAGGATTTTGTTTCTCAATAGTTTGTGTAAGAAATTGGGTTTGCGTATCCTTCCAACCAGAAATCATATCAGTTTTGTTTAGTGCTACAACAAAAGGTACCTTTCTACTTTCTAAAATTTTTAAACTTTCGTTAGTTTGAGGTTGAAACCCTCTATTTGCGTCAACCACTAAAATTGCAATATCTGCAGCAGAACCTCCACGGGAACGTAAATTTGTAAAAACTTCGTGACCTGGTGTATCAATCACTAGAATGCCTGGAATTTGATGTTCAACCTTACTCAATTTTTCATAAAGTTGTCCACAAATTTTCTGTATTGTTTCTACCGGTAGGAAACTTGCACCTATATGTTGAGTTATACCACCAGCTTCTCTTCCTTGTACGCCTGTACCACGTACTTTGTCAAGTAATGAGGTTTTCCCAGAATCAACGTGTCCTAGAACGGACACAATAGGTTGTCGAATGCGCATTTTTGATCACTAGAATACCACATTCACTTCCTTATCAAAACTTTCGCTTGAGTCAGATGCATGGATAGAGTTTTCAAGTATTCCAGTTCCAAAATCACCACGTATAGTATCAGGAGATGCTTCCTTAGGATTAGTTTTACCAATAATTTTCCTAGTGATATCAATAACATTGTCACCCTCAATTACTGCTGCTACAACATTTCCAGATGAAATGAATGAAACTAATTCACCAAAAAATGGTTTAGAATTGTGAGCAGCATAGAATTGTTCAGCCATCTCTACAGTAAAACTAAACATTTTCAGTTTTGAAATACTAAATCCACTCTTTTCAAAACGTGAAAGAATTTCTCCAACCAGATTTCGCTTTACAGCATCTGGTTTTACAATAATTAATGTTTGTTCAACCAACTTACTTTTTGATTTTAATTCCACCTTTAATGTATTTTTTTGTCCACTTTAGTTTTCTTGGATCGCGTTTTAGGACAAGGGCATTTTTTTTACATTTAGAGGAACAAAACCACAATACAGTTCCATCATTTTTTGCAAGCATAGTCCCTGATCCTTTTACCACTGTACGATCACAAAAACTGCATGCCTTTTCTAACAAACTCAAAATTTTTCTACCTTATCTTTTTAGCTTCACGTTCTGTTTCTCTTAAAAGTAAAATGTCAGACATTCGTACTGAACCTTTAACATTTCTTGTAATCACTCTTCCTTTATCTTTACCATCCAATATTTTCACTCTAACTTGAATAACCTCACCAGCAATACCAGTTCTACCAACAATCTGGATTACTTCAACTGGTGTTAATGCGTCAGTTTTTTGTTGTGTGCTCATTATTCTGATTTAGCTTCTGGTTCTGATTTAGCTTCTGGTTCTGATTTAGCTTCTGGTTCTGATTTAGCTTCTGGTTCTGATTTAGCTTCTGGTTCTGATTTAGCTT
>Ga0257107_1000122_pt1 | contig 27925 bp, 24 predicted proteins | sample LP_taG_2_FD_190178 | JGI IMG/M metagenome (GOLD analysis project Ga0257107, IMG submission 190178) | Marine microbial communities from Northeast Subartic Pacific Ocean, Canada - LP_J_2011_P26_500m | ecosystem: Environmental > Aquatic > Marine > Oceanic | place: Canada: Northeast Subartic Pacific...
ATGATCTTGAAAAAGCAGAATTCGCTCTAAAAATATTCCAGGAAAAAACCGGGATTATTGATCTTGTAGCACAATTGTCCAGTACGATGCAGATGAGTGCACAAGCATACAATTCAATTTTTGAAGCATATACAGCATTATATTTAAAGAAAATTGAAACAGAAACAGAACTTGCGGTTACAAAAACAACCTTATCAATTAACAATCCAACCATAATGCAGTTAGAAAAATTACTTAATGAACAGATATTTCAGCTTGAACAACTGATGATTAAATTAGATGAAAAACTACAATATCTTTTATCAAACATAACACCTACTAAGGTTGATGCGGTTCCGAATATTGAGTTTTCTGTTTCATTTAATTCCTTACCATCTCTTGGCCTAGAGAACGGAAGATTGATTCGTGAGGTTGAATTGCAAAGCACAATCCAAGAACTTTTATTACCACAATTTGAACAAGCTAAACTAGAGGAAACGAAGAATATTCCCACTCTTCAGGTGATCGATAAACCAAAAGTTGCTATTAACAAAGCTAAGCCAAAAAGAGCTTTGATTGTTATTGGGGCGACCCTAATGAGTATTTTAGTATCCATTATTTTTATTTATACTGACCACCATACACGGGATTTGCGCACGGCACTCAAGCGAACCTAATTGTAATGCTATTGCTGACAGTCCTTGCCGTAGTTGAGACAATATTATTTTTTCTCGGGGTAATTACAAACCCAATAATAATGGTATTAATACCGCTTGGATTAATTATACTTTGGATGCTGATTAATAATCCAGCGATTGCCTTAATGATTTTGAGTCTTACAGCAATCATTAAAGGTTACTTACTTAATTACTTCCCTGTTTTTGAAATTGTTGATATAACAGTGGTTGTTACTTTAATTATTTGGTTGGGGTTGATTAAAATGTTGATGGAAGGTAATTGGAAGCTCCCCAGTGAACAAAAAATCATGGTTTGTTTGTTTTTAATTTTCGGCGGAATCCTAGGCATTTCATATATATACACATCTTCTCCCGAATATGGACTCAGAAAAATGCAACGGTTTAATATGTTTGCGGTCACAATGTTTATAACACCACTCATCATTATAAAAAGTCCTGAAGATTCCAAACGGTTGCTTGACTATTTTAAATTCTTTTTAGCTTTCCTAATTGGTATAATGCTAATTCGATTTGTCTATTTTTTAACCTGGGGGAATTTTCCTATTGTTCTGGCGTATTGGAATCGAATTTCAATCCCTGGTGCAAATCCGATACAAGTGAGTCGGTATCTGGCAATTGGTGCTGCAATGATGATAGCACTGTTGATAAGAAATAAGCCTTCGCAGAGCCTGCATTATTTCATTATGCTATTTGTTTTATTGTTGAGCATAATATTATCCGGTTCCAGGGGTCCTTTAGTTAGTATAATAATTGGTTCAATAATTTATGCATTATTGTATGAAAGCAAACATTCAAATAGAATTTTCGGGTATGGTATTCTTTCGATCGGATCAATAACCGCATTATTACTTTTATTGCCCGAAAATTTAACGCAACGCTTTTTTGACGTATCTCAAAGTGCGGTAATAATGACGCAACAGGGTGTAGAAAACGTTAATACGATAACCACAAGATTTGAATATTGGTCTATGTCATTGCAAGCATGGGTTTCATCTGTAACCAATTTTTTTGTTGGGTTAGGTGTCGGCGGTTTTAGCTCACTATTTATTTGGGGAGATTGGCGCTGGTATCCACATAACCTTTTTTTCGAGATAATTGCTGAACTAGGCTTAATTGGTTTGATAATTATGATCTCATTCTTAACAAAATTCTATCAGTTAATAAATAAAGGAATTCAGCAGGGATCTTTCACAGATCATTCTGCTTTATGGGTAGCTGGTACTGTTGTTATGTTTATTGCTGCGCAATTTTCAGGTGATTTTAATGATAACAGAATTCTCTGGATGCTTATTGGTGTCTCAATAGCATCTACCCATGTAGATAGATTAAATCATCTGAGATCTGATTAATTAAGCCTTATCTTTGAAAATATAATTTTTCAAATAATGATGTGTCAATATGTTGAAATATATCTAATTAATTATATTCGTAATTATTTAAATAGTGTGAAAAATAGTTAAATGAACTGGTTGAATAAACATTTATCGTTCAAGGATGACTTGATGGTAACGCTAATTAATGGTGTAATTGTTATAGGTGGTATATTTGTTTTAAATGGTTTAATTGCCCGGATTCATGGATTAGATGTTTTGGGTGAATTCTTGCTGATAAAAAGAACTTTATCCGCTAGTATAGGAATATTGTTAGTTGGAATGAATATTGCTCTTCCGAATTATTTAAGTAGAAATTTTGAAAAGTCTTATGGTGATAATGCGTTTATATTATTTTTAATTATCACTGTACCAATGACGATTATTTTAATTACGGGTATTCTTTTGTTAAATATAAAGGGATTTTATCCAAATCATTTTTGGATATATGTACTTTTTTCTCTTGGACTGAGCGCGCAATTTATTACTTATGCTTTATATCGCGGTTATATGAATATGGTTGGCGCTAATGTTTTTCAATTATTAGGAACAGCCATTATTCCGATAGTTGTATTTGCATCAGTAGCAACACTCAATGATGGTTTATTTTGGATAGGTTGTAGCGTTACAATTGTTATGGTATTTGCATTTTTATTTCGTAATAAAGGTATTCACTTATCTGCAATTACTTTTTACCACTCTAAAAAAATAATTATTTATGGTTTTAAACGGATACCAAGCTTTGTGGCCCAATTTATATTATTAGCCGGTGTTCCTATTTATCTAGCTCAAAAAGTAAACTTTGAAAGTGTGGCATATTTTAATTCAAGCTTGAGTTTGGTAAGACTTGCGTTGCTAATAGTGAATCCTATTGGCATGGTTTTACTACCGAGGATCTCGAATAAAATTGCAACTGGCTCAGTAAATGAGGTTGATAATATGTTAAATACATTATTCAAGGCCGGTCTTTTCTTGAGTATAATTAGTACAATTTATTGTTATATGAGTGCTCCTCTTATTTTAAAATTTTGGTTAGGTGAAGTAAGCGTTAGTGGGGTAAGCATATTACGACTTACAATTTTGGCATTACCTTTCTATACATTTGCAGGGTTAAGCAGAAGTCCAATTGATGCTGTTTCAGAAAGGGGTTATAATTCATTAATCTATAGTTTAGCTGCCTTTGTAATGATTGCAATTATTTTCATTGGAAATATTTTTGATTTTGATTTTTTGGAAACGGCTTTAATCAGTTTTCTTATAAGCCATATAGTTGCAGGACTAACGAGCGCTTATTTTATTCAAAGACTTTATAAATCAAAATTATGGAATTTTAAATTTATGCGGGACATTCTAGGCGGTGTGTTAATTGTATATTTGGTCAATCATTTATTATCATTTGCAAAGATTTCTGGTTCATCCCAATTAATCATTGGGACGACCATCTACCTTGTTATTGGAGTGATTATTCTCAAATTTGTAAAATCGGGCTGGATTTCTGATTTGAAAACAATTATGTATGTCCGATAAAAGAAATATATTTATTGGTACAAGTGTTCACCGCTGGAACGATAATCGCATCTTTTATAAAGAAGCAATTTCTTTGGCCAAATGTTTTAATGTACAACTGCACGCCCCAGCTGATTTTGACCAGAAAAGTTTACATGGAGTAACAATATTTGGACTTCCCATTTGGAAAAAAGAATCTGACCGGAAGAAAATTAGAAAAGAGCTTTGGGTAAGGTTAAAAAAAAATACTGACACTGATATATTTATTTTTCATGATCCAGAACTAATTTGGATTGGTATCAAAGCTGCAATATTTTTTGATATAAAAGTAATCTATGATATTCACGAAAACACTATTCAGTCTATTAGACGTAAGAAGTGGCTCACCCCGTTAAATAAATTAATAGCAATAATCGGATATTCCTTATTGCAAGGAGTAAGCAAGTCGATATTTAAACATTATTTACTGGCTGAAAATTCTTACAAAAACTTTATCAAATCCAACGCTACTGTTATACATAATTACCCAATAAAAAAGGAATGGCCTAAAGAAAGGGAAAAAATATTTGATTTAGTCTATTTGGGTGATGTGACTGAGGATAGAGGTGGATTACTGATGGTTGATCTTTTATCAATTCTAACCTATATATACCCGGAAGTTAAACTTGCATTGGTTGGAAAAGTTGAAGCAAATGCAAACCATTTGATCAATAAAAGAGTTAACAAATTGAAATTGGAACATCATGTAGAAATTTTTGGTTACATGAATTATCCTGATGCTATGGAAATCGTTTGTAAGTCAAAAATAGGATTATGCTTGCTTAAACCAATTCAGAATTACATTCAATCTTATCCGACCAAACTCTTTGATTATATGCAGGCAGGAATCCCATATATCTGTTCCAACTTTCCTTTGTATGAAGAATTATTGAATGAATGCCAAGCTGGTATTCTAGTCGACCCACTGGATGTAAAGGGTACTGCGAATGAAATTTCTAATTTATTAAACAATTCTGACAAATATGATAGAATGTCTCGAAATGGGATCAATATTTTAAAAAACAAATATAATTGGGATCCTCAAGAAGAAAAGTTGATTACAGTAATTAATTCAATTAAATGTTCTTAGTATCTTTGATATATTGGTTTATTATTAATGAATATCTCACAAACTATTCTTATTAAACTTTCAAAATAATAGTGAATAATGCTTAAAGTTGCACAGATAGGTATAGGCTACTGGGGGCCAAATTTGTTGAGAAATTTGGTAAACAATAAAAATATTTCTGTAATGATGGTTTCTGATAAATCTGCGGAAAGACGAGCATTTGTAAATAATAAATACCCAGATATAACGGTTACAGATAACAATGATTTAATATTTAAATCCAGTGATATTGATGCGGTGGTCATTGCAACCCCAGTAATATCGCATTTTGATCTTTCAATGCAAGCATTACGATCGGGTAAACATGTACTGGTAGAAAAACCAATGGCTTCAAAGGTTAAAGACGTTAGAGAAATAGGTGATTTAGCAAAAGAAAATGATTTGGTTGTAATGGTGGGACATACTTTTCTATTTAATTCTGCTGTGCGGCATGTCAAAAGTCTGATTGATTCAAGGGAATTGGGAGATATTCGATATATCTACAGTCAGCGGGTAAATTTGGGCCGTATTCGAAATGATGTGGATGCCCTATGGAATTTAGCGCCCCATGATATCAGCATTATCCAGTATTGGCTTGGAGACTCGGAACCGGCGACTGTTAATCGGCAGGGAATGGCTTACGTTCAGAAGGGGATAGATGATGTTGTGTTTTTAAATATTACTTATCCAAACGGAGTTTTAGCAAATATCCATGTAAGCTGGCTGGATCCCCATAAAATACGCCGTATGACGATAGTAGGTTCAGAAAAAATGGTAGTCTATGATGACATTGCTAAAGATAAAATCATCATATATGACAAAGGTATTGACCGCATCGCGGTGTTAGGTGAGAACATGGATTTTGATAATCCCGGTACATTTACATTCGATAATCGTTCCGGCGATGAGATCATACCAAAGATCGATTGGGTTGAGCCATTAAAAACAGAAATAGAACACTTTGTGGATTGTATAAAAAATGGAACTGATTGTATCACTGGCCCTTCACATGCTGCGAAGGTGGTCCACATTTTAGAAAGGGCATAGATGAATTACTTTAAAGCTAATACAGCGATTGTAAATAATGTTTCCATTGGTAAAGGAACAAAAATTTGGCATTATGCTAATATATATGGTTGCACCATGGGTGAAAATTGTACAATAGGTGCATACGTTGAGGTACAAAATGATGTTCATATTGGTAATAATGTAACCATTTCCAGTCATTCCTTTATCTGTTCCCTAGTTGAGATTGAGGATGATGTATTTATCAGTCACGGTGTTATGACAATTAATGATATACACCCGCCTTCCTATAAAAGAAGTGGTTCCAAGGAAAATTGGCAGAAAACATTGATTAAGAAAGGTGCCGTTATTGGCAGTAATGCTACATTATTACCGGTAACCATTGGGGAAAATGTGAAAGTAGGTGCCGGTGCAGTGGTAACAAAAGATGTGCCTGATAATTGTATTGTTACAGGGAATCCAGCTAGAATTATTTAAAATTAAGAAAGTCAATTATCATGAGAATACCATTTGTAGACTTGAATGTGCAGTATCTTTCTATTAAAGAGGAAATCGATACAGCAATTCAGAAAGTGATCAATGATACCGCTTTTATTAAAGGTAAGTACGTTCAGAGATTTGAAGAAGACTATGCAGAAATATATGGTGTTAAACATTGTATCAGTTGTGCCAATGGCACCGATGCCATTTACATCACCCTTAAATCATTGGGCATTGGTCCAGGGGATGAGGTGATCACAGTAGCAAACACTTGGATTTCGACCGCTGAAAGCATTACCCAAACAGGGGCAAGGCCAGTGTTTGTGGATATTCACCCAGATTATTACACAATTGATGTTTCTAAGATTGAAGAAAAGATCACAGAAAAAACCAAAGCAATTATTCCTGTGCACCTGTTTGGCCAGCCAGCTGAAATGGATCATATTATGGATATCTGCAATCACTTTAACTTGCTTTTAGTTGAAGACTGTGCTCAGGCGCATTTCGCCCAGTGGAAAAATAAAAAAGTTGGTACAATGGGTAATGCTGGCACGTTTAGTTTTTTCCCGGGTAAAAATTTGGGTGCATTTGGTGATGCCGGGGCAATCATTTCAAATGATGATACATTTGCCAAAAGAGCACGTAAATTTTCTAATCATGGTGCATTAAAGAAAAATAATCATGATTTTGAAGGTATTAATAGTCGTTTGGATGGACTACAAGCTGCTATTTTATCAGTAAAGCTTCCCCAAATATATGATTGGAATAAAAGACGTCAAGAAAATGCATTATTTTACGATCAACTTCTAAATGAGATAGATGAAATCACTACTCCAAAAGTTCATCCGAAAGTATCCAGTGTATTTCATCTTTATGTGATCCGGACACCACATAGAGATGAGTTACAAGTTTTTTTAAAAAATAGAGGAATAGCTACAGGTATACATTACCCAAACCCACTACCATTTTTAAAAGCATATGAATATTTACATCACACTTCAGATGATTTCTCAATCGCATATTCTTTTAAAGATCAGATAATATCACTACCAATGTTTCCTGAACTGAAAAACAATCAAATCCGATATATTTGTGATTCAATCAGTATGTTTTTTAAGAATCAAAAGCATAAAGCCTGATCCTTAACTAGAGTGAAACAAAATAGAATCCGTCTAGCCATTATTACGGATAAAATATTTCCTTCACAGGAAGCCAGTGTAATCCGTATCCATGCCTTGAAGGATGCATGGATTTCGTCTGGCTATTTTGATATAACCGTTTTTGCATCTGGATTTCAGAAAGATACCAAACAAGTAAAACAAATAAGGCCATTTTTTCCTACACCAACAAATAAAAGCAATATAATAATCCGTTTGTGGTTTGAATTTCTTTTGGGTTTAGAATATTTCTTTCATCTATTATTTTATCGCACAGATTTCATTTTTATTTCCAGTCCGCCTTTTGTTGTTGCAATACTCAGTGTTTTCGCCGCAAGGATAAGAAAAATCCCTTATATTTTTGATGTGCGTGATTTATATCCTGCAGTCTATTATTCTGCAGGAATTCTTAATAAAAATAGTTTCATCATTAGTGCATTAAAACGTATTGAAAAATCAATTTATCAAAATTCATATTTGATTACAACGGTTACCAAAGGTTTGCAGAAAAACATTCAAAAAAAATGCGACAGAAGTACCCGCGTTCTATTATTACGTAATGGTTATTGTTCCAATTTTATAGATAATCTTGGGTTTAACCAGAAAAACGAAAAATTTACAATAGTATTCCATGGAAATATCGGGCAATTTCAAGATGTTGATTTAATTCTACGACTTGCTCTAAAATGCCTTGATGATTCACTGGATATTGAATTTGTCATTATTGGAGAAGGCAGCAAAGATAATATTGTTAAAAACACTAAGATTCCCAATGTAACCTATCTCGGTAGTTTAGATGTTAAGAAGGTTTATGAAATAATTTCTAAAGCCCATGTAGGTATTTCTTTTAGAAAGGATAATTATATCAGCCAGCAATCATTTCCTGTAAAGTTGTATGAATATATTGGATTGGGATTACCAATGATTGTAACTCCAAAATGTGAAGCTGGTGAATTGATCGAGCACTATAAAATTGGGTATCAATTTGATTCTTCTAGTTTAGAATTGATATTTTCAAAAGTTGTGGAATTATCGGAAAATCAATTATTAATGACTAATCTTATAGAAAATATCTCAAAGATTAGTCAAAAGTTTTCGAGGGAAAAATTTGCGGCAAATTTTGTTAAAGAATTAGAAGAAATAATACAACTTGGCTATCACAAGAAATAATAATGGTGAAACGTATTATGAATTTTGGAATCATCCTTATGAGTATCAAAAAGAACATTATGAAAAAACTAATGGACTTCCCTTTTATTTAAATAAAGATAATATTGATGAGCAATATTATCTCTAACCCTTCTCTACTTAATTAAATATGATTCGCTCTGCAAATTTGAAGAGAATTTTACTTATAGTATTGATTATGGGGTGTGAGGAATTTGCAGAGCAAGAGGGTATGGGAGGCGTAATTATAACCATCGATGATCGGAGTATCAACAATTGGTATTCACATCGCAATTATTATTTAAATAATAATATAAAATGCACTTTTTTTCTTTCAAATATTCATGATTATACAAACGATGAAATTAATATGTTAATTGAACTGCATAATGATGGACATGAATTGGCATACCATGGCACGCACCATATTAATGCAAATGAGTATTTGCAAGATCATACATTACAAGATTATTTAGATTATGAAATATTACCAGACCTTTTCATTATGGATTCTTTATTGACATATCCCACTTCATTTGCTTACCCATATGGGGCACGAAATGATTCCTTGGACCAATATTTGTTTGTTTATTTTGAAATATTAAGAGGTACTGACTATAACAACCAAACCCTCAAAAATATTAATGATTTAGAATCAGTATTTGTGACATTAGATGAAACGAATACGTTAGTACATGGTGTTGGAATAGATAGTATTTACAACAATTCTTTTAATGATGTTCAGAGAGGTCTTAATCGGGCAAATAATAATAATGAGATAATCATTTTTTATTTACATAATATCGGAGGTGATAATATTTATCACATTAACTTTGAGCTCTTTGACCAAATAATTAATTACATAAATAATTTAGGAATGCCAATCCTTACAATATCTCAAATTAACTCTGCTAATGACATGCCATAGTTCTCTTTAAGGGTGTCGTCACCGAATCTCCGCTAAACCATGGAAAATCAAGGCAAGAAACCCATAATATTAATTGAATCGAACCAAGGTCACTAATATCAGGTTTGCTCAACAATAATCATGATTCAATAACCTTAGATCTGATGAATGAAAATGATGAAATAAAAGTTTGCTTTTATTACGCCCGATGAATTTTACCGATTATCTGAACGGTAAATAAATCTGTATACCTTGATTAATATTTAAACTCTTAAGCAAAATACTTGGAAAACAATTCGCTATATCTTTAAATCATTACCAATCCCAAATCATCCCAACCTTAATTTGATTTCCATCGCTAGAACTATACATAAAATCAGAATGCAGTTTAATGTAACGTGATAAATCATATTTTATCGAAAATGTAATTACGGATTTATCATATACTGGTGCCACTAATAAAGGTGTATTATTATCTAAAGTGGCATCACGAAAAGCATAATTATGAAATAAACTACTACCCATGCCTGAACCCTTATTAACAAAATCAACTGTACCATTTATTAATATTCTGGCAGTTGGGAAGAGGTTTGTTGCAATTCTTAAGACCTGAGCGCTAGGACCGTAAGGAAAGCCTAATCCCATATCCATTGATGAGAAAGTATTAGTTGTATCATTGTGCGTATAAACCCAAGGACGACTAATTGTATATTCTAGACGAAAATCAGGTATAAAAGGTTTTGCAGATGGAACCCAGTGCAGTCCTGATTGAAAGACGAATTTATTTCCCCACCAGGGATCTAATATCTTATTCCAGGTTAATTCATCCCATAAAAGTGTCTGATAGATTCTTAAACCTGATCTGATTCTCCAAGAATAATCAAGGCCAATAAGCAGGTTATCCTGGTCCCCACGATTATGTTCACCGGCCCAATACCAATGCAGGGGAATTAGGTAATCAAAATCCATATTCCGATTTCCGTAAATGACCATTTCTGTGATCGATAGGGTAAAATTACTGGTTATATCTATTTCTCCTCTATGAGCAGCAATATATTTGTTCGGGGTTATTTTTCTTTTGTGTACTTCATAAGGACTAAAGGGCATAAGCGAACCGTGCAAAAACTTGAATCGAATCTTGGATATATTTGTCTGCAAACTGACAAATGCGAATGGATGCCCATTTCCTGAAAGAATCGGTGAGTGAAATGGTGACCAGCCCCAACTATGATTTTGTTTGCCTAAATCAAATTGTATTTGGTCGAAAATAATTGATATCCCTGCCTGGGTATTATACCAAAATATCCAATTTACTTCTGGAAAATATTTGGCCCATTCATTATGATATGTATCCCAGTTTATTGTGTCTGGCGGTAATACAGATTCAATCGCCAATGTTTCGTTATTCCAAACAAGCCGGTTCATAGAAAATTGTGAGTATGCGGAAATCTGCCCATTAATTTTGGTTTTCAAGGTGAATTTATCTTGAAAATATCTTTTGTAATCATTCGATGGAGCAAAAACAAGCGTTTCATTCCAATCCAACCACAAACTTGATTTTTCATGGTTCAGGGCTAATAAATGTGGTTCAATATCCGCGGATTCGTAAGATAACAAATGATTAATCTTATTACTTTTTGAAAAAGGTAAATGCATTCCTGGTTTGGTTGGGATCAAGAATTCGTTTTTAAATCGTTCTGCTAAAACGCGATTAGCGTTATCAATCTCACTAGTCTCAATAACCTGGGTTAAAAGATTTAGGACTTGATCTAATGTAAGCGGTTTTGTGGATTGCACCCATTGGGGCAAGATCCCAATGGTCGATTGCCTGTATAAGTATGAGTACACACTGTGATCGGATTGTACAGGTATTTGCTGTCCAAATAATGTAGAACAAACAAAAAACACCACAGAAAGTTTTACAAATTGCTTCATTATGGGAGTTTATTATTTCCGGCTATTAATACAAACAGAAAGAATTTTGGGTAAATTATTTTAAAATCCATACTTGCATGCTATAAAATATGAAATTAATTTTGGTTAACTGCACGGAGTACTATCGGATTAAACGCTAACAGTAATTAATAATTCCTAAGAATTTAGAGGAAATTGAAACTGTTATGCGAAGAAAACAAGTCGGTGTGACCCAGCGCAACGTGCAGGTCTCCCATCTAACATAGATTAACGCTGATGTCTTACGAAACATTCCAGCATCTGCGTATTCGATTACCCAAGTGGCTTACTTCCTGGGTTATATTCCTTGTCGACCTTATTCCAGCATTTTTCGCCTATTGGTTCATTTTAATAACTGGTGCAGGATTAACTGGACTTAGTACACTGGTTTACTTCGCATTAATGGAATCGTTTTGGGGGGTACTATTTTTAAGCATGAATCTCTACAACCCCGAACCAACGTCATCGCGGTTCATCGAGATCCAGAGATTGGTATTGGTCACATTTACAGTACTAGTATTGCTCATCTTTTTTGATGCTATAAATTATTTAGCCTGGCCAATAAATCCGCAGATCACATTAAAATTCTGGTTCACCTTTACCTTTGGCACCCTGCTTTTTAGAATGTTGTTTCGAACATTTCAAAAATATCTCCTACGAAAGGGTATTGGTCGTAATAAGACAGTAATCGTGGGAATGAATTCGAGGGGACTGGAAACAGCTGCGCAGATCGAAGAACATGGCAATCTTGGTTACGATATTATTGGTTTTGTCCAGGCTATTGATGATAAAAATCCTAAAAATATTGAAAATGGAATTCCTTTATTAGGTAAGGAAAGCCAACTAAAAGAAATCATTCTCAATAATCAAGTGTCCGATGTAGTACTGGCTCTGGAAAAACTTGAACATAATCGCATGATGGAAGTGATCACGCAGGCGAATGGATCACCCGTATCAATAAAAATTGTACCTGATATGTACGAAGTAATAAGTGGTCTGGCGCGCACAGAACAGATTTACGGTATCCCTCTCATTCAAGTTAATCCAAATCTTAACACACTGTATAATCGTTATTCAAAGCGTGTTCTTGATCTGCTCATTGCTATTCCCTCTTTCATCCTAATATCACCATTTTGGGGAATCATCTCAATTCTTATCAAGCTTGATTCAACTGGTCCTGTACTTTACAAACAGGATAGAATTGGTGAAAACCATCGCAAGTTTACCATCAGAAAGTTTCGCTCTATGAAATACGATGCGGAAATGAAAACAGGACCCATATGGGCAACTGATGCCGATCCAAGGATTACGCGAGTTGGGAGTTGGCTGCGGCGATTTCGCCTAGATGAAATTCCACAGTTACTAAATGTAATTAAAGGTGAAATGAGTATTATTGGCCCTCGCCCCGAGCGTCCATTTTTTATAGAACAGTTGTTGCAGGAATTTCCATTTTATTATCGCCGGCACAAAATTCGTCCCGGTATTACTGGTTGGGCACAAATAAAACAACCCTATGATCGGGATATTAATGATGTGCGAAAGAAACTCAAATATGATTTTTATTATATAGAAAACCTAAGTTTTTCGCTAGACATGAAAATCTTGGCCAGTACTGCTTGGGTGATGTTGTCCGGCAAGGGCCGGTAATACACTTCACACAGCATTGGAAATCTAAGGGAAAGTCTCTACTTTCTTTCCCAGTTACATCGGTGAATTATTCATGTTATCACTAACCCGTATTCGAAATATTCCTGACCAGATTAAGGCCGGTTTAGAAGCCAGAAATGAATCAATTAATTTAGATAAGATTCTGAAACTAGATGAAAGGCACAGGGATAAAATTCATCAATTAAATGAGATGCGCGCCGAAAGGAATCGTGCATCGGAAGCAATATCGGAAGCAAAACGTGCAGGTAAGAATTTTGATGATGCTATTACTGACATGAAGAAAGTATCTGATGCCATCAAGAACTTGGAAAAGGAAGTCAGTGACCTAGGGCAAATGCTTAATGACCAATTAGAGCTAATACCCAATATACCCCACGATACAGTACCGGTTGGGCAGGATGAAACCGCGAATCAAGTAATCCGAGAATGGGGTGAACCGCCAACTGCGGATTTTGATCTGAAATCGCACGTAGAAATTGGTTTAGAGCTTAATTTATTTGATCTTGAAAGGGGTTCAAAAATTTCCGGATCTGGATTTCCGTTATTGACAGGACTTGGGGCTAAACTAGAAAGAGTATTAATAAATTATATGCTGGATCTCCATGTCCAGAAACACGATTTTACTGAAATATTCCCTCCCTTTTTAACGCGGGCTGAAGCACCCCGCACTTGCGGGCAACTACCAAAATTTGCTGATGATATGTATTATATCGAGAAGGATGATCTTTATCTGGTTCCCACCGCAGAAGTACCGGTGACTAATATCTTTAGTGACGAAATTATGGATGAGTGTGATCTGCCGGGGAATTTTGCGGCATATTCCGCTTGCTTCCGCCGGGAAGCAGGTTCGTATGGAAAGGATACACATGGTTTGTTGCGGTTGCATCAATTTAATAAAGTGGAAATGGTAAAATTTGTAGAACCGAAAACGTCGTATGATGAACTGGAGAGTATCACCACACAGGCAGAGGAAGTATTGCAACAACTGGGCCTGCATTACCGCGTGGTTGCTCTCAATACGAGCGATTTAAGCTTTGCCGCTGCAAAGTGTTATGATTTGGAAGTATGGGCACCAGGGGAGAGCAAATGGCTAGAGGTTTCATCGTGCAGTAATTATGAAGATTTCCAGGCCCGTCGAGGAAATATTCGATACCGTCGGACTGCAGACAATAAAGTTGATTTTGTGCACACGCTAAATGGTTCAGGTCTTGCAACGCCTAGACTGATGGTTGCTTTGTTAGAAACATATCAAACAGCAGATGGAAAAGTTTTATTGCCGCAAGTTATCCACGAACCAATGGGGCAGGAGGTACTAGGCTAATTGCGTCTTTATTGGATTTATTTTATAATAACTCTATCCACATTATTTTTTGCATTAATCGGTTTCATTTTAACACCTTTTGATTGGAAAGGTAAAATCTGGGCTTTTATTGTTCGCACTTGGGCGAAGTCGATTTTGTCGGCAGCCAATTTGCGTTATTCGCTAAAAGGCTTGGATAACTTAGAAACTGGACAGCAATATGTGTTTGCCTGTAACCATGAGTCGATAATTGATATACCTCTAACTTTGGCGGGGATTCCACGGTCTGTAGTGCCTATAGCAAAAATCGAAATAAAAAAAATCCCTGTGCTTAGTTGGGCGATGCTGGCAGCGGGGCATATTTTCGTGGATCGCAGTAATCATAAAAAAGCATTAGAATCCATGGAAAAGGCAAGAAAGTCACTGGTAAGAAAGCCCCGTTCCATCCTCATTTTCCCAGAAGGTACTCGCTCATTAGATGGCGATATTCAACCATTTAAAAAAGGTGGAATTATTTTTGCTATTAATTCAGGTCTGCCCATTGTGCCGATGGCATGTTGTGGTACTTTTGATGTGTTAGTCAAAGGATCTAAAAATTTTAATCCAAGACCGCTGGAATTACGTTTCGCACAACCTATAAATACAAAACAGGATGATATGGATCAACGCAACAGGATAACGGAACAGGTTCGAAATGAAGTGGAACGATTGAAAAATGAATGGGCGATATCAGACTAAAAAAATGCTGTATAATAATTCTAACTTCATCCAAGCTAATCATTTATCTCATATCAGGGAACTAAATTGAAGCGAGTCATTACAAATCTTTAACAGGGGCAAATACCTTGCTTGCCTGTAAAGTGGCCGGTAATTTCGCCCCGTTTAAGATTCGATAAATCGTTGATGTTCAAAGAAAAATTAACAAATAAAATCTGGTCAATATTAGTACTGGCGTCTTGCTTGCTTGCGCAGGATTCGCTAAATAATTCTTCCAAAAACGTTGAACAAAATGTACAGGTTGTAAAGAATGACTCGGGATTTGTTGAAACCACTAATCGATTACCCCAACTACTCAAAGATGTAAAAATTTTGTTAACCGATGCTATCATCGCGGATGCTCAGGGTGATACGTTAGAGGTTATTTATAATCTGGATCGTATTTATGAATTATTATCGGAAGCGGATCAACTGGGCGAAAAGACGGCTGAAGATAAAGAAGAATTTGGTCGCTTTGAAAATGCATTACTAAATGTGGTAACCCAACGTTTGTTCACTTTGGAAATAACCGGTGCGCCGGTGGCTAATGCTGAAGCTAGAGAATCTCTTAATGGACTCATGGAACCAATGGAAGTAGAAATGGGTGCCTCGAAATTTATTGTGGTGGATGACCGAGATGGCCATATGCCGCTGGTAAGAAATAAGGCTGTTGACCAATTTATAAGCTACTTTCAAAACAAAGGGCGCCGGCAATTTGAGATCTGGCTGGATCGTTATTCCCAGTATGGCCCCATGTTAAAAAAAATATTAAGCGAATATGAGCTTCCGGAAGAGTTAGTCTATCTAGCCATGATTGAATCTGGGTTAAACCCAAAAGCCTATTCACGAGCAAATGCCGCCGGTATGTGGCAATTTGTTTATTCAACAGGGAAAAAATATGGTTTGCGTCGGACCTGGTATGTTGATGAGCGCAGGGATCCTGAGAAGTCTACCCATTCTGCAGCAAAATATTTATTGGATCTTTACAAAGAATTTGATCACTGGTATCTGGCGCTAGCGGCCTATAACGGTGGCCCCAGTAGAGTACATAGATCCACCCGATTGCACCAGACATCTGATTTTTGGCAGTTGCATTCGTTACCCAGAGAAACGCGAAACTATATGCCCTATTATTTAGCTGCTGCAATTATCGGTAGTAATCCTAAAGAGTATGGATTTAAAACACCAAAGTCAAAACCCCTGCAATACGAATATGTTGAGATTGATCAAAGCGCAGATCTTGCCGTACTGGCTCGGTCGGCTGGAGTTACGCTGAAAACATTAAAGGGATATAATCCTGAGCTGCGACAGTCTGCGACGCCGGTAGATGTGACTTATCGCCTGCGGATTCCTACAGGGAAGAAAGACAAATTTTTGGCCGAGTTCAATGCTTTACCAGCCGACCAGCGTTTTGCACCGCAACACGTAGTTCATAAGGTTCGACGGGGTGAAAGTCTATGGACTATATCCAAGAAATATCGGGTTTCAATCCATGACTTGGCAGCTGTGAACAAAATCCGCAATCGACACAGACTCAGTGTGGGGCAAAAGTTAACGATCCCGGTGCGCAGAACCAGCAGCGGCACACTATTGGCATCAAGCGGACCTTCCGGTCATAAAAAAATCGTTTATAAAGTGAAGCGGGGCGATACATTGGGTCATCTCGCTGAAGACTACAATACGCTGGCAAGGTATATCAGGCGCTGGAATAAACTAGAGTATGGGCAATACATATTACCGGGACAGAAACTGACTCTTTGGATCAAGGATGATGTAGCGCAAACAGATACGCAGGATAATAGGGGCCGCGTAAAAATTACGCATAAAGTGAAGCGGGGCGATACGATTGGGCACATTGCAGACAATTACCGCGTGTCATCCAGAAATATACTGAGCTGGAATAAGCTGCGATCTAGGCAGCATATTTACCCAGGGCAGAAGTTAACACTATGGGTAAAAAATGATACTGCACAAAAGGTATCCCGAAATTCGAACAGGGGTAAAAAGGTAACCTATACGGTGAAACGGGGTGATACGATTGGGCATATTGCCGATGATTATAATAGCACTACTGGCAAGATCAGGTCCTGGAATAATATGAAAATTGGGGCATATATCCGCCCGGGGCAAAAATTAACGATATGGCTTGAAAGTGATCAGGCCAAAAATTCAGCTGAAGAAGTTAAAATCTACTATATGGTAAAACGTGGTGACACATTAAGTAAAATAGCAGAAAATCATCGTGTAAGAATGGTCAGTATATTGAAGTGGAATAAATTGAATAAATCCCAAGCCATTTTTCCTGGCCAAAAATTAGCTATATGGGTAAAACGGGGATGATGTATTTTCCAACGATCGTATTTGCCAAACAATTAATTACTGATTAACAAATAATCAGTTTTATTGAATCGGGAGTAATGCCATGACCAAACAAGAAATCGTTGACGCAGTTTCTGAAGCAACTGGTTTAACAAAGGTCGAGACCGAAACTGTTATGAATGGTGTAATGACCACCATCACAGAATCACTTGCTCGTAACGAACGTGTAGAATTGCGAGGTTTTGGTACGTTTGGTACCAAACATCGTATGCCGAAAAAAGCACGAAATCCGGGGACAGGGGAAGCGATATATTTGCCGGAACGTTATGTGCCCACATTTAAACCTGCAAAATACTTGCGGGGTCGAGTGAATGATTTGATGATGGCCAAATGAAAGAAAGAGTATGCCCTGCGGTAAAAAACGCAAGAAAAGGAAGATAAGCACGCACAAACGCAAAAAACGTTTGCGTGCGAATCGCCATAAGAAAAAGATTCGTTAAGTATAAATCGATCCACACCATGCGGTGTCGTATTGAATCCTGTTATTTTTTAATCATCGCACTGGTTTTGCCCAAAATTGTTTGTGGCTGGGGTTATGATGTACACCAACGGATAAATTGGTCCGCTGCAACTATTATAACTGGGAAATTTGGTAAGTACATTCGCAGTAACCGCCAGGAATTAGCCCAGTTTTCCGTGGTGGCGGATTATATAAAATCCTCTGATAATAAAGAGGCGCCTCGACACTATATTGACGCTGATCTTTATGATGTTTTTCCCTTTGATTCTCTATTAGGATCATTGGCTGATTTGGAAGCCAAATACGGGAAAGATATGGTAGGGAAATGGGGATATGGTCCCTGGGCCATCGATGAGAACTGCAGTAGGGTAATTTATATGTTGAAAAACAAGCGCTGGGATGAAGCTATTTTTCACATGAGTACTCTTGGCCACTATATTAGTGATATTCATGTGCCGCTCCATGTTGTGGAAAATTATAATGGACAACTTACAGGCAATGATGGGGTCCATTTTCGCTGGGAGGGACGTATGGTGGATGAATACGTAAAAAGTATTCTCCCCACTGGTCCATTGCCACTTATTTCTGGTAGCGTGGTTGATTTCTCGATGAATATTGTACGAGAATCCTATGTTACTTTGCAGCAGATCCTTAACGCGGATACGAAAGCACGAAAATTACTTTCGTCAAGTGAACAGCAACAATTAAACAGCTATGACATCCTTCCTTTTGAAGGTCCTTATTTGCAATCCTTATATGATCAAACCGCTGATCTGGTACAGGATCGATTAGAAATGGCAGTACTACGTATAGCAGCAATGTGGGTCTATTGCTGGAACGAAGCTGGACAACCACCACCTCCGAAACGATGAGTACACCCGAGCCGCAGGCCATATCCGTATCTGATCTTACCCAGCAGATCAAGAATGCGCTGGAAGGCAGCTTCCCTATTTTGTGGGTTTCCGGTGAAATTTCAAATTTTGTGCACCATGGGTCAGGACACATGTATTTTACACTCAAGGATGAGAAAGCAGAAATCCGGGGCGTCATGTTCAAAGGGTTTAATCAATTTTTACATTTCAAACCGGAGAATGGAATGCAGGTACTGTTGGAGGGAGATTTAACTATATATGAGGCCAGGGGGCAATACCAAATAGTGGCCAAGAAAATGGAACCGGCTGGAATTGGGACACTCTACCTGGCTTTCGAAGCACTAAAGAAACAGTTAGCAGCAGAAGGTCTTTTTGACCCGGGAGTAAAACAGAAACTACCGGTAAACCCCAGGTGTATCGGCGTGATCACTTCCCAGACCGGCGCTGCTGTTCGTGATATTTTCCAGGTACTGGACCGCCGAGCGCCTCACGTTGACGTAATTCTCCGGCCTTCCCGGGTACAGGGTAATAAAGCTGCGCTTGATCTGGTAGAAGCAATAAATGACATGGCAGAATTTGACGCTGTAGATGTGATTATCCTTGGTCGGGGGGGCGGATCACTAGAAGACTTGTGGCCTTTCAATGAAGAACTGGTAGCGCGGGCCATATTTGGATGTCCTATTCCGATCATTTCTGCCGTAGGCCATGAAACAGACTTGTCCATTTCTGACTTGGTAGCAGATATGCGTGCGCCTACGCCATCAGTGGCAGCGGAGGTTGTTTCGCCTGCTGCAAGTGATCTTATTAAATTAATTTATGGATACGAACGAAATCTGGCTTCAGTCATGCAGCGTGATTTGCAAAAACGCTGGCAGGGGCTGGACAGGGCGAAAGACCGTTTTGTTCTACAGCACCCAGGTCAATTATTGAAACAGCATCGTACCCGTTCCCGGGAACTGATCCACTTAATGGTGCAAGCCTATCGGCTGGGAATACAGGGCTTTTCTGGAAATTTTTCTGTTGCGAATGAAAAACTGCTGGCATTGAATCCGATTAATATTCTTTCTAGAGGATATTCTATCGCTTATCGTGAAACCGATCAGAAAATTATAAGTGATCCGCAAGATCTGAAAGAAGGGGATCCCTTTGAGTTACAAACCTTTAAAGGTTCTTTTCGGGCCAAAAGGGCGCATAAGAAAAAATAGGCTCTCAAACCATCAAGTCTTTGTAATATTAGATAATGGTGAAAAAAGTTATGGTGAAAAAAGATAAACAAATCCAATTTGAGGAAGCATTCAAGCGCCTCGAGGATATTGTCACTAAGCTGGAATCGGGTGATTTATCACTGGAAGAGAGCATGACTCTTTTTGAAGAGGGTATTATACTAACTGAATCGTGCAAATCAAGACTTGAAGCTGCCGAACAAAAGATTCAATTATTATTCAAGGATTCTGATGGAAATTTGGCGCTGGAGGATATAGATTGAATAAACCAACCAGTTTTGGCATTTGGGCCAATACGGATAAGCCTGGTTTCTGGAAGGTATTACCTAATATTTCATCCTGGGCCAAGGATAGGGGTATTGATTTATACATCACTACCAGAATTGAGTCCCAACTGAAGGACCATGGCCTTGATTATCAGCTTATTGAAAGTGCCGATGATTTTGTGAAACTGGATTTCATTCTGACTCTCGGCGGTGACGGAACAATCCTTTCATTGGCTCGAGCTGTCGGCGATCGCGGTACGCCTATTTTGGGTATTCACCTGGGTGAATTGGGCTTTCTGGCAGAAGTAGTTCTGGAAGACATGTTCACGCGCTTGGACGCAGTAGTCGCAGGTGATTATAATATTCAAAAGCGGATGGTTATAAAATGTATTGTGAATAATGGCACCGAGCCGCAGACATTTTACGCCCTGAATGATATTGTAGTGGACCGTGGGAAATCTCACCGCCTGCTTAACTGCGAATTATTGGCCAATGATGATTTTGTGGCAAAATATAATGCGGATGGTTTGATTGTAGCTACACCGACAGGATCCACTGCCTATTCCCTAGCTTCCGGTGGGCCCATCGTGATACCAACATTAGGTTCAATGGTGGTCACACCAATCTGTCCTCATACGCTGACCTTGCGGCCTATTGTTTTTCCAGATGATCAAATTCTCGAAATTTCATTTCCCGTAGATAGTGGAAAAGATATGGCTCTGGCTGTAGATGGCCAGGTAAATGAATACCTTAAATCAACTGCAAAAGTTGTAATTCAGAAAGCTCCATACAAAATCAATATGGTGAATTTTACGGATTCGAATTATTTTAATACCTTGCGAACCAAACTGGGTTGGGGTGTCCGAGGTGAGAAATAATTTTTAAGTACAACTAATTCATACAGATTACTATAATCTCAGCAGTTATCTCGGAATTCATATTCTGATAGTTTTTTATCAACTTCTTCCTTATTCAGACCTGTTAATTCTACAATTTTCTTTGGAGATGTTGTTCCTGAGATTACCTTAACATTTTTTGCAGGTATTTCCAGCGTACTTGCAAGGATCTTTTTTAAGACAGCATTCGCACGGCCCTGTTTGGGCTGAGCAGCAATGCGTGTTTTAAGCACATCTCCTAACCAGCCCATAATACGATTCTGCGATGATCCGGGGACAACTTTAATTGATAATTTGACGACCATTGTGGGTAAATAATCTACCCGTCATCCCACAAACAAAAAACTACGCTACTGGGAAAATATCCACCCATCGGGTTATGAGCTTCACGCAGTTTCTTCTATTTTAATTTTTCTGAAAGACGAATGGGTGTCAATTTAATCTATAAATAATTTTTTTAGATTAAAGAATAAAAGTACAATTACTTCGTTCTTTTTCTTTTGTACCGTTTATTTTTTTTATTATAATTTTTTGAATTATAGAATTTTCTTCGATTACTTTTTTTCCTTTTAGGATTTTCCTTCTCATGGGCTTCTACATTAATATCTTTAGAATTCTTGTAATATGATAAATATCTATTGAATTCAGTTGATACAAAGTGTTTAATGAGTTTTTTTCTATCCAGCCAATTTAATTTCTCATAAATATATGGCAAAAATGGCTCTATTTGCTCTTCATTAACATTGACTTTCTCAATTTTGTCAATAAGCGCATACAAGCGTTCCTTACATATGTCTAATCCATTTGGAACATCTTTCTTTGTAAAGGATATACCACACGTTCTTTCTACACTTTTTAATTTTCTTATTTCACGTCCATGAATAATAACCATTGATACGCCCTTCTTTCCTGCTCTTCCAGTTCTTCCACTTCTGTGGATATATATTTCATCATCATCAGGCAAATTATAATTAATTATATGAGTTAAATCTTCAACATCTAATCCACGGGCAGCTACATCTGTTGCTACTAAGATTTGTAATTGACGTTTTCTAAAACGCCCCATAACATCATCTCTTTCAGCTTGGGATAAATCCCCATGTATCGTATCCGCATTGTAATGATCATGCATTAGTTTATTAGCAACTTCTTTGGTTTCCCTACGTGTACGACAAAATACAATTCCATATATATCTGGGTTCATATCTGCAATTCGCTTTACTACTTGGTATCTGTCTTTTGCTTGTACCATATAAAATATATGCTGAACATTATCAGCAGCTCGGTTTACGCGCGCAACAGCTATCTCTAAAGAGTTTCTCATGTATTTTTTTGTAACCGCAACAACCTTAGGGGTCATTGTTGCTGAAAAAAGTAAAATTTGTTTTTTCTTTGATGTTGCGTGAATAATTGTTTCAAGATCATCTTTAAATCCCATTGATAGCATTTCGTCTGCTTCATCCAAGATCAAACGATCAATATTCCCAATAAACAACTTTTTTCTTCTAATTAGATCCTTTGTCCTACCTGGAGTACCAACAACAATTTGAGGTCCTTTTTTTAATGATTTTATTTGTTTTTCAATTTTAGCTCCGCCATAAACTGCTAAAATATTTATCATCTTTACATATTTGGAATACTTTATTAGGTCATTTGTAATTTGAATACAAAGTTCTCGCGTAGGACATAAAATAAGTGTTTGAACATTGGTACCCCCGGTAACGGTCAAATCTAATAAAGGTAAGCCAAATGCAGCCGTCTTTCCTGTCCCAGTCTGCGCAGAAGCAATCAAATCTTGATTAGAGGACATTAAATGCGGAATAACTTTCTGCTGGATAGGCGTTGGATGATTAAAGCCTAGCTCTTTGATAGCTTTTATTAATTCACCTTTTAAAGAAAAATTCAAAAAAGATTCTCTGTTTTCAGTTTTTGTATAATTCATATTAAATCTCCCTATTTAAATCTGCCTATCATCCCACTAACAAAAAACCACCAATCAGGTTATGAGCCTCACGCAGTTTCTTCTATTTTAAATTAGCTGGAAGACGAATGAGCGTCGATTTATCCCACAAACAAAAAACCCCACGAATGTGGGGCTTGATGGGATACTAATTTTTTAACTTTTCTCCACTTGAAGAATCTTTCTTTTGCATTGTAGAACCTAAAGCTGCACCTAATGCTATACATAATGCTATACCTAGTCCCACATTATCGATAACTGCTCCAAGGATTATTCCAAAGACTACTCCAAACGCAACTCCTAATGCTATTTTATTTTCTGGCTTATTATTCATTGTGATTAGCAGGATTTACGTTTACTTAATAATAATGACAAACCTACACCCAATGAAACACCAGACCCTAAACCAATCGAAATTCCAATAGCCATATTATCAAGAGCAACACCAAAAGATATAGCGAGACCAACTCCTATGGTTAAACCATAAGTCAAACCATACATTATACTTCTTTTAGTCATATCCAAATATACCTATCATCCCAAAACCAAAAAACCACCAATCGGGTTATGATGCCCATCTAACTTCCTCCTATTTTTGACTTAATCGTTAGTAAAGAAATCGTTGTACAGCATGTACAGATGCGCCGCACTCCAGGAGAAGTTTGGTGCGCCTTGCTGTTCACCAGTCAGTGGATTGTAGTTCTCACGGATTGGGCCATCCTGAACCAGGCCATCTGCATTATCAAAAAAAGCACGAGCCATCTTGACAGCGTCTTCTTTAAAACCGTATTTCTCCATACCTTTCAAACCAAAGTAGAATTGATCTATCCACACACGTCCGCGCCAGTAGATATCTGGTCCAAATGCTGGATTTGATAACGCCGCAGTACCAAGAGGGATATAAGTATTGAACTCTTCCGTGTCCTTCATTACCTTAACTACTGCATCAGCATTCTCTTGCGTCGCTGCGCCATTAAATAGTGGTGACCATCCTTCCGGGCCTTTACCACGCTCTACAATTGGTTTTCCAGCACAGCCATTGCTCAGCATTTTGTCCTCTATGCGGATATCGTAGAAAAATCCGGTTACTGTATCAAACATACAAGTATTGATGTAGTCCGACAGCTTATCTGCTTTCGCACGGAAATCTTTGGCTTCCTCTGGCTTGCCAAGTAAATCCGACATTTCGGCAAGATACTTTTTATCGCTATACATATAGCTGGCCTGATCGACAGACTCCTGCATTAATGAATAACCTAATAAAGTGCCGTCCTCGGAGCGGTTTTGAGCAAAGGCTACATCCCAATCACTGCGATTACCACCTTGAGATATATATATCTCCAATTGTTCGTCATCGATAAAGCCAAAGACCGCTGCCTCATCGCGGCCAGACTCCCAGGATGCAGCTATCTGAGCAGGTATTTTTATTTGATCATACTGACCGTTTTCCAGGACTTCGTTGTACTTATCCAGGCCTGCAAAAGTTTGTTCTTTGTCACCGCGTTTTAAGGTAAACAACATTTGGCCGCTAGGCGTATTATGGGCTTTGTCACGGGTTGCTCCATATTCAGGCACAGCATTACCGTTATGGTCCCGGTTAATTAACCACCAGCTGTGGTAAGCCACCAATTTAGGATACATCTCTTCCAACCAGGCTTTGTCTCCTGTCGTTTTGTATACTTCCATGACGGCCCAGGCTGCAAGACTTGGTTTTGTGTTACGTTCATTCCAGTTGCCGCCATCGCCACCTCGCTCCGGACTTAGGTTATAAGCGAGCAAATCAGGTACGTAGCCTTCATCCCAGGGACGAATAGAATCATTGGCCTGGATTTGATAGGCAAACATTGCGCGTATGTTGTTTTTGGCAACATCGGGATTAAAATGCACCATTGCATAAGCTTGTTTCCAGGTATCCCATGGCCAGGTCTGGTTGCCAGAGAACCAGCGAGCGGTGACGGATGGGGTCACCGAGTCGAATTTCATCGCTCCGGCGAGCCCTCGCCAGTTACCGTTTAAGGTTTCCATCGCTTTTACTGCAACACGCTCCAGCTCTATATTGGCATGTGGGTTAGTCAATCCTTTTGCCAGATAACCTTCCCAGCGTTCTTGTGATGCTATAAGGTATTGCTGTGGATTTTTGAGAATGTCGGAGATTATGTTTTGTTCGGCCCTGTTTTCTTCAGCAGTCAAGACATGGGAATAGGTGGTATAGATGATGGTACTACCATCAATGTTTACCTTTGACACAAATTTGCGATCATTAATTACCGTCTTTATTGGAAGAGATTTATGGATTTGATATTCCGAATCGCCAGAAGTCAGTAAATCCCAGGTTGAACGCACCTTGCCAAAAGTTACTTTCAAACCATCATCGGTTGCTAAAATTTGACGGTTGTAACCCGGATAGGCTTGAGCGATGGTTTTATCTGAATGAGGTATACTTTCTTTAGCATGGTATTTTTCTAACAGTTCACCATCCCAAACCAACTCTATTGGACTGTTTGTGGTGATCTTAGTTTCCAACAGAGAGGTTCGTTTTGAAGCAAAGCGCAATGTCATCTTTATAGTAATGTTTTTGGAGGTTAAGTTTTGAATCAATGCCCCCGGAATACTGTAGGCTTCCATTGCAAATTTCACTTTCTGTCTATCTTTGTACACACTTAAGCGGTCAAAGTTGTTTGCCATAAAGTTAATGTATTCTTCTGTCAGCAGAGCTGTGCCGGGAAAACCGCCAATACCTTCTTCATTATCCGGTAGCAAATGGCCATGCCAAGCACCATAGTCAAAAAACGGATTAAAACGCTGATGATCATCAAAGTCGTAATCGCGCATATACTCAGGTGAACCTGTACGATTAATAACATTTTTAAACTTGTCTACTTGAATAGTAGATTTTTGATTTGGTTGAGTACTGGCTCTTTCTGAAACAAGCAAAGCTATACTAATAGTAGCCAAAAGTGGTTTCAGTTTCATTTTTGTATCTCCGTATTCTGGATAAAACTTACTGATCCATTATTTGTGTAAAAGGTGACTTCTAACAGTTATAGCAATAAATCTCCAATCGGGTTATGAGCCTGATAGAAGTTCAAATTTCACTAGATTACATTTGTTGGTGTCGCCGGAGCATGCAATCGTTCATCACCACTAGCAAACCGGCCTTTTTCGCTAACGCGGATCCATCTTCGTTGATCACCCCATCCTGCAGCCACAGGGCCTTCGCGCCGACCGTAACTGCGCTTTCCACTATGGGCAGAACGTATTCTGAACGTCGAAAGACATCTACCACATCTATTGTTTGTGGAATGTCCAGCAAGGAAGGGAATGACTTCATGCCGGAAATTTCATTATGACCAGGATTGACAGGAATAATATTATAACCCTGCTCTTTCATGTACATGGCCACATAATGACTGGGTCGCTCAGGCTTAGGACTCATTCCAACCACAGCGATGGTTTTCATCTGGAAGATCTTTTTTATTTCTTCTATAGAATTCATCGTTTGAACAAGTTACCTAAAACATAAGACATAATTTTGGGGTTTTCTTTTAATCGGCGCAAAGAGTAATCAAGCCATTCTTTACCGAACGGTATATATTGTCTAACTGTGTAACCCTTATCCAGTAATCGTTCCAATCGACCACTCATAGGAACACCATATAATACCTGAAACTCAAACCGATTGGATGAAACTTGGGTAGATTCGATCCATTCATCAATACGATCAATTAGAGGAATATCATGGGTCGCTATGGCAGCAAAACCGTTACCAGAAAGAATTTCTTTGGTGATATTAAAAAAATTATCCTGGATCGCAGCCCTATCTTTTAAGGCTATAGTTTCCCGTTCATCATAAATCCCTTTACATACCCGAGTGTTAAAACCTGTCCGGTTTAAATTGAGAACATCTTCAAAAGACCGCTTCAGGTAAGCTTGTAGAACGATACCCATATTTTGGTAGTCAGATACACAGTTTTTATATAGGTCGATTGTTTGCTGCGTATAGGGTGAATTCTCCATATCGATCCGTAAGAAATTATCATGTTTTTTGGCTTGCTTGAGTATGCGAACTAGATTATCAGTTGCAATAGTTTTATCCAAAGCAAGACCAATATGAGTTAGTTTTATGGAAATATTGCAATTCATATTCTCTACCGCAATCACATCATACAGGTCACAGTATTCCCGGGTAATATTTTCCGCTTCGGTGGCAGATTGAACGTGTTCTCCGAGTATATCCAGCGTGCAGGTAAAACCGCGGTCATTTACCTTTTTAACCACCAATACTGTCTCTTGTACAGACTCACCAGCGACATAGGTTTTTGCAAAGGGATGAATGGACCAGCGCGGCATAATGCGGATCATGGAAACGATACTGGAATTTATCCAAGACATGGTCTTCTAATTTAGCGTATTGGCTAGAATATTGGCAATTGCTTTACAGAAGGGAATTATAGCTAACTTTGGCTTGACTACCGAAAAAGCATTCCGCTAAATTCAATGCTTCTTTTAAGCTATTAGATTAATGTATCGAGACTTTGGAACCGTTCTGATTTTCGCACTGCTGGGCATTGTTTTGGTATACGTACCTTTACTAATTCAAAAGCTGGTAGCGCCCAGCCAAAAAACTCCGGATAAACTAACTAATTACGAATGCGGTGAAGAACCGGAAGGTTCCGCCTGGGTGCAGTTCAATATTCGATTTTACGTTATCGCGCTGATATTTTTAATTTTTGATGTGGAAGTTGTCTTCCTTTT
>Ga0257107_1000123_pt1 | contig 27637 bp, 29 predicted proteins | sample LP_taG_2_FD_190178 | JGI IMG/M metagenome (GOLD analysis project Ga0257107, IMG submission 190178) | Marine microbial communities from Northeast Subartic Pacific Ocean, Canada - LP_J_2011_P26_500m | ecosystem: Environmental > Aquatic > Marine > Oceanic | place: Canada: Northeast Subartic Pacific...
TGCCCGGCTCGAAGTCAGGGCTGCTGGCAATAGAGTAGAGTCTTGGCTTGAGTCTGTCCATGCCCTCAACGAGCTGCTGAGGAGTGAAGCCGATGTGACCGAATTCTGCGAGACCGTCGATGTAGTCACGCGACCAGATGTAGTCCTCCATTGCCTTGGGGTCCTCTGTTAGTTCAGCCCAGAGTATCTCGGCAGGGTCGCTGGCTGAGCCGATCTCGACATAGCCGTTTGGAATGTCGTCCTCGACTCCGCTCCCCTTCCAATCCATCACTACTGAACCATCTTGTGACGAGGTTCGCTGCCGATGGACGATTCGAATCTCGATGCTGCCCGTTCCAGACGACAGTCTTGATCCGAGCCCCTCAATCCACTTCTTCGAAATCCTGTGAATCTCGTATCGGTCGGTGAGCGCCTCGCGCAAACTGCAGGCTCCTAGATGGGTTTCGACCTCTTCCTCACCTGAGAAGCCACAGGTGATCAGAATCTCCTCAACCAGTTCAGGCGGACAGCGTGGAATCACCCCAAGTGCATCGCCGGCCTTGTACTGCAGACCGGAGTCGCCGAGATCGAAGACAATGTGCCGAGTCTCCTTGAGCGATCCCTCGCCATTGAGAACATAGTTCTCATTCAGATTAGATGAGTATGGATTCTTTGCGCTCCAATCCGACACGTCAAGCCTCCTGAATGCTCGCTCTCCGCGAAACACGACCTGTTTATGAAGAAATGCTGAATGGGTACTGCGAGAGCCGAGAGAGGTAAGGCGATGAGGTCAAGTCATGATGCCCTCATCGCAGTTCGTGGCACGTATCGACTTCCTCGGCACAGGGAATGCCTTCTCGCCCCCTGGCAGGATGCATGCGCTGGCACTGCTGGACGGCAGTGTGCTAGTAGACGCGCCACCGACGGCGCTGGTCCAACTACAGAGAGTCGAGATTTCGCCAGCTAATCTCAAGCACCTCTTAATCACCCATTGGCATGCCGACCACATCTTCGGCTTCCCATTCATACTACTCGAGAGAAAGTACATCTCGGACCCCGAATCTGATAATGCGTTGGGAGTTCATCTCAGGCTAGGTGGCAGGGAACTGCTCAGTGACTTGTGCAGAACGGGATTCCCAGGGAGTCTCGATGACGCCCTAGAGAGTGGGGTCGACTGGTCGGAGTCGGAGTCGGGTGCACTGGAAGGAACAGACTGGAGTTTCGAGAGGTTTTCGGTGAGTCACACTCCAGAGACCGACCCGCATGGCTATGAGTTCATTCACTCGAGTGGATTCAGGCTCCTCCACTGCGGAGACTCGGGACCTTGCGAAGGCATCGAACAGCGGGCCTCAAATGCCGATGTCGTGCTGCTCGAGATGGGGATCCCCGACTTCGTGGACAGCCCCCATCACCACACTCCATCTGATGCGATTACATTCGCTCAGAGGCATCCTCACGCGCTGGTCTTGGTGACTCATAACTTTGCAAGTGCCACTGGGGTGGAAGCGGGTTTTAAGATGCCTGACCTGCCCGATTCGATAATCCAACTAGAGGATGGCGACTACCTGAATATAGGCGATGATGGCCAACTATCTCTGCAAAGAAATTCGTGAATAATTTATCTTGTTTTATATTAGCTTTCATCGGAGTTCTGAGTAACTCCCAGAGATGGTGACGAATGACGCTGTCGAGGAAGCCTCGGCAGGTTCAATCACCTGCCATAGTGGCAAGAGTGAGGGAAATACAGAAATGAATGAATTAGATGCAATAAATACACTGAAATTATATTGATAAAAAAGTGTGATTGAGTACAACTAAGGGAGTTCTTAGACGAATGTCATAGGGGCATGGTACTGGGTCACTAGAGGACATGATAATCAAGCAAAATTTCGTTCTTCTCGGACAGTCTTATTACCTCCTGCACGCTCGCTGAGAATCCGCGTTAGCCGACACCTACTCGACCAGAGTAAGAGGGGGGCTGGATACGCGACCGACCCCTTGGTGAAAGAAAATGGAAGGAAACATTTTCGAAAAGATTCTCGGCCAAGACAGCCTCTTCGTCGACAGGCGAGCGTTCGATCACGCCTTCGAGCCATCCACCCTGCCTCACAGAGACCACGAAGTGGATGCTCTGGTACGCAATATGGTTGATGCTTTGAATGGACACATCCCTTCAAACATGTTGCTCTATGGAGTACCCGGGTCAGGCAAAACCGTGGTCACGAGATTCGTCTTAGGGCAGCTTCTCGACAAGGGCAAGGAGATGGGGCAAAGCGTTGAGACTTACGAGATCAACTGCCGTGTCGTGGACACCAAGTACCGCGTTGTTCAGAGTATTGCCTCCCAACTCGCTCGACGAGGAGATACTCCAATTCCATTCACCGGCTGGCCCACAGACAGGGTTCTCGAAGTCCTGATTGAGAGGATGGATCGAGCGGGAGGGGTGCACATTCTAGTGCTGGACGAGATTGACAATCTCGTGGCCAGAGCTGGAGATGGTTTGCTGTACAACCTGACCAGCTTGAATACCTCTCTGAAAAACGCCCGCTGCTGTCTCATCGGAATCAGCAACGATTTGCACTTCACTCAGCAACTCGATCCTCGGGTCAGCTCGAGGCTCAGTCAGGAGGATGTCGTCTTCCACCCCTACGGGGCTCCAGAGATTCAGGACATCCTAACCGAGCGTGTTAGCACCGGTCTTCGCGAGGGAGTCCTCGATTCTGGTGTGCTCGAACTCTGCTCGGCACTGGCCGCACAGGAACACGGGGACGCTCGCAGAGCGCTCGACCTGTTACGCATCTCAGTGCAGAAGGCAGAGCAGCGGGCTCAGAAGGTTGTAGACCCCAAGCACGTCAGGTTGGCGCAGAGTCAGTTGGAGTATGACCAAGTGACTCCTGTGCTGAAGACTCTGCCACTGCACCAAAAGTTGTTGCTATTCTCAATCAGACTGAACGAAGATAACGGCCTGAGGAATATCTCCACTGGGGAGACTTATCGGACCTATACCGAAGCATGCATGAAGATCAGTGTCGAGCCGCTCACCCCTAGGAGGATATCTTCGCTGCTCAACGAACTCGATACTCTCGGGCTGATTATGGCTAGAAACGTCAGCAAGGGCCGCGGCGGTAGGAGTAAACAGGTCAACTCGGCCATACCCAAGGCGGTGGACGCCATCGCCACAATGAGTGAGAGTGAACCTATGATTGCCGAGGCCGCGCTCGGCAGATACAACCTACAGGGTCAACTCTGAGAGACTGTTCTTCCCTCAGACAATCGTTAAACCGAAGGTCAAGGTCGCCGGCTCGATGTCCCTGCAAGAATCCGAGTGGGGCAGTGCCCTGACCAGACCCAGTAGCACTGCGTCCAGCGCCGCCGTCTTGCTCGGTGTCTGGGTGTTATTGCTGTCTGCAGTGAACCTCTTCTCCGGGGCCTACTCCTCGGGATTCAAGGTTCTGTGGATTGGATTCATCACTGGTGACAGCGATGCTTCGAACATTGTCCATGACGGATTTGAAGTGGTCGCAGATGACATCGTCTTCGGACTGATAGGTGTCGTCCTCCTAGGCCTAGGTGCTAGGGGAATGGGCAAAGCTGTAGAAGGTGGATTCTCGGCTTGGGTTAATGGCATCCCCCAAGGAGTAATTGCATCCAGTCTGTTCTCCCCTGACGGAGGCTTCAATCGCACCATCGCAAGTTGGCTCATCGCCCTCGGTGTTGGATTCTACCTCTATTGGAGCTTGATGAACACGACCTGGGTCGATCCAGGAGTTTACGCTGTAATGATTGTGATGGTGAGTTTTGGCTTCGCTATCCACACGATGGCTGATTCCGAGTCCTAATCATTCGGCAGGAACGAATTCGCTGAGCAATCTGCGGCAACGCTGTTTGGCGTCCTCTCCGCACCATCTGACTACGACTCCTTTTCCTGGTTGGCCATATAGCACAACAGCACCCAAGGGGGCCAGTGGGTGCAAGATAAGTGGGGCTAGATCTTCCTCACCTTCGACCTGAATTAGATGGGTCACCCGCCCTTCATTCCAGGATTTAATTGCCTGTTCACAGACCTCCAGCAGTGAAGGCGTCAAGGAACCAGCAGGGCTGGAACACTGCAGGGTCCTATCATACAGCGATGAGTCGATTCCGTCTGCGCCCCCCCAGGGCTCCCTCCTAGTGAGTCCATCGATGAGGGCGATGTCGGCTGGCCGATTGAGATCCTGCAGAGTGCGGACTGTCACATCGCCGACAGCGATAATTGGCCCGGGCTCCCCTTCGATCTGGGTGAGGACTTCTGTCATTGCAACAGAGGGATTGTCTTCCGGGCCAGAAACCAACTGACCGAAGGGTTCCTTGAGCTCTGCTTCGACCTGGGATGTCAGGACCGCCCTGCCCGCCCTAATTGAGTTTGGAATCCATGGCTTTCCGTTACGGTCGATTTCCCCTGCTCTTATCCTAGAGCTGGATATCGGCTCGTCGTCCCAAGCGAGTACGTGCCCTACGCTGATGATGTGTAGAGGGGACAGGTTGCTGCCTTCCCTTAGTCGGTTAATCTCCTCGCACTCGGCGCGAGTCTCGCCAGTGCAGATAATCGCTGTGGCATCAGCATGCGCCGGTGCGGGTCCGTGATTATCTTCGAGGGTGTGGAATCTAACTCTGCCAGCATCGTCCCCCAACGCCTCCTTCATCTCCTGAGCCCTTGTATCCCATGAATTCACCCGCGGGTCCTTCGAGTGAGCAAGGCGATCTGCAGTGAGCCAGACCTCGATGAAGGAGCACTCGGACAGGCCAGCTTCCATCAGCGACATGTGGCCAGCATGGAAGCGGTCGAAGGTGCCGCCGATTAGGCCGACGTCGTGCATCAGATTCTCACCTTTTTTTGGACAAATGGAGTGTGTGCCCCGGGGCGTAACGGCGATCCTTCACAGCAAAGCTCAGGCGCCTGACCCACCCCGGGACGTCTGTCGAACTGTGGGGTAGTCCCTTGAGTCATTCCTTCCGGTCATCGGGGGACCTAACACAATCCGGCCACTTGATTTGCTCCAGTGATCATTCCGTTGCAGCTGGTCACACTGGTCTTCGGCAAGTGGTGACCCGAACTTGGTACCGTGATTCATCCTAGTCCTCCAGCGGGGGGCTTCGTCGCCACGGTGTTGCAGCTCGGGCAAACATCGGCCATAGAGGGTGGTCAAGAACCCCTCGGTCAGATATTAACTGGCTTTCAACCCGAAATCGAGGTCGAAGGGATGATTTTTGGATGATACCCTGAGCTCCTCAAGAGTAGTCTCTCGGCGATGTGAGTATCGCCGTCCATAATCTCGGACGAAGAAAACTCCGGCCATTTTTCTAACGGCTGGGCGAGCCACCCCGATAGAGGATGGGTCTTTCCCGGTGAAGGAGATTTACCATCATTCACCGCGTCTAGGGCGTCGAGTAAATCGAGCAGTGGTTCAGCGGTATCGGGCATGCCCTGACGCTCACGCCTGCCCCTCAACCTCCGGGAGAGTCGGGAGTACAGTTCTGAGCCGCATCCGGGATGCTCGTAGGAACGGAGCCCGGGTGCTTGACAGCGATCACCCATCGGACGCAGCACTGCCGCACACCAGGGGACGGTGTTGGCGATGGCCCAATCAGTGGAATCCTCCTCATCCAATAGCTCAGAGAGTATCTTGACGGAAATCGGCGCCCACCAGCCGGGAGGTAGTTCCAATATCCTCTCCAATTCATCAAAATTCATCTTCGAGTCGTCCAGCATCATGTCTGCTAGGCTGGCCCAAGTATGCAGGTCATGACCAGAGGGAGTTTCCTTTCCCTTGCTCCGAATCCCCTCAAGTATTGGCCTGAAACTGGATTCATTGTTGCGGCCTGGAGAATAAAGCCACGCGACCCCCTGTAGTGCAGGCATCGAATTGCTTGGAGGCTCAGAGAGCCATGCCTCCAGTGCCCAATGGAGCAAGTCCGAGTGCATGTGCTCCGGTAGCCAGGGGGCGTTTGACAGTAGTTGGGCTGCTACCCAAGCGGCTCCGCGGGTTGCTTGCTTTGGATCCGTCGCTGGCCTCGTTCTGAGTGCTGCATCGGAATCCTGTCTGAGTCTGTTGGTAATCTTCTTGGAGAATTCTTCCAAAACCGAGTCGGGGGCCTCGTCGGCGACCTCTGACAACCTCTCCAGCGGGAGGTCGTCCAGATTCATGAGTGCTAGCCACTCCGGACTGAGTCGGTTCCTGAGTCTCTGCCAGCGTGGCCATCTAGTTCTAGCAGGAGATGCTATCCAAGCCGCAATTGGATATCTGGCTTCCATTTGGTTGGCCCACTCCTCATTGCCTGTGGGATATTGAACTACAGCTGAATTGATGATTGAGAGGTGGCCCTCTTCAATATCCCCGGCCAACTCGATGTCGATACCCAGGGGTCCCAACTCTAGTGCGACCGGTTCATCGGAGTCTGAAAACTCAGGGACCTGAGCTGGGTCGGCCAGTCGCATTGGCAATATCCTCCCTCCCCTAGTTGTCAGGCGCAACCAAGGCAGCGGCCTCAAGGGGTCGGCATCCAGTATATCGAAGCTGGAGAACGCGGCTGCTTCGCCCATGAGGAGAGCCATTCGAAGATTGGAATGAGCAGCAATTGAGGAGATTAGTTCCTCGGACATATCAACTCCGATTTCAATAGTCAACGGGCGTTTGCCGTCGTAATTGACTGCCCATCTCACTAATGCCTCGGCCGCCGTGCCACCCAGCCCTCTTAGGTCAAGGATCCTGATTGAGTCTCCTTCCTCAGTGAACACCGATTCACCCCAATCCTGTCTGAATCGGCGCCAGGTGGAATCCTCAGTCCTGACCTTTCTAGCCTTGCTGACCCTGTCCTTCAGGGCACCTAGTCTCCGTTTCCTCTCAGCATCGCTCAGACGAGGGTGGGCCCTCTCGATCCATGGATCAAGGGCTGCCAAGGGGTACGGGTCGCCCTCAGTGTCCAGCCCTCCAAGATCAGCGATGACCAGTGAGTTATTCCTCGCTGTCCTGAGAAGCATGGAGCGGGGGAGCCTATCTTCCATCACAGCAACCACTGGCTCCTTCGGCCTGATCTCCGGTGACATCTTGTGACATGCACCAAGTACCCATGGCCCTCGATGATAGCTGCCCTCAGGCAACGGGGGCGCGGGCCGGAAGTCCGGGGATCCGAACCACTGACCCGGCGCTATGGCAATCGGTCGGTCGGCGTCGAGCAGTCTAGCGCGGATTATCCCGACGACAGTGCGCTGTCCTGAGTAGGCCGCTATGTTCTCCGGATCGGAGGGAGGAGGAGGGGTTGGCTTGGGCTCCATTGACGAGAGGTCGAACCACCGGGGATCTCTCTCTCTGAGTACCGCCCAGCTCCAAGAAACCCCCTCACTTCCGGTGGAGTCAGGATTACCTGGAATCGCGACCGGGGGGCGATCCGGAATCAACAGTAAGGGGGAGTCGCAAGGCTCCATAACTCCAAGCAGGAGGTTCGGACCATCGCGAAACAGCAGGCAACACATACTGGAGTCTTCGGGCAAAGGAGAGGCTTCGGATGCCCTGGCCCACTCGTCGGCACTCACTGACTCCCAGCCTAATTCGGTCAGGTGGATCCTAGCTCCACGGCTCCCAGCAGATAGGTCACTGGAGACCAGTCCATCGTTTCTCAATCGTTTTATCTCTGCTGAGGCATGCGGAACCCTGAGTTCAACATCCCTAGCCAGCACACTGACGGTGGCACCGCCCTCAGTTAGCCGGTCAAGGAGTCTCCTGCGATGCTTGCTCCTGATTTTCCAAGCACTGTCCGAATAATCGGGTTTCAGTGACTCAGGGGATTCATTTGACACCACTCGCCACCTCTCAATACATCTTACTGAAGTTGATGTATTAAATTATGTTGTTTCGTTACAGTTAATTACATATTTCCTATGGAGAATATATCAGTTTCATTTCCACACTTGGTTCAAACCCGAAAATGACCTTGTTTCTAGCAACTATTTGTAACGAAAAGGTGTGATTTCGTGCAGAACGGTTATATCAGCGCCCGCCATCCTCTGCGCATCGGGCCAACTGCCGGGCCCGAGAGTATGCTTGAGGGAGAAAGATGGAAGCGGAAAAAATCCGACATATCATTCGCAAATACATCTCTGAGCAGCCCAGGAACAGTGCTGAGATCGCAACCTGGCTGAGTGGCCAGGAAGGCTACTCTGGAAGCTTGGATCTAGCATCGCTGATGGAAACGGACACAAGTATCGTCCGCATCGGAACGGTTCGCAAGAGCGGAATGACCGGCAGTACCCCCCCACTCTCGGAATGGGCGACCAAGGAGTGGGTACAGCACCATGAGCGTGCTAAGCCCGACAACAAATAGGAGGATTTAGAATGAGGACAACCAGATTACGACAGAAAATAAAAAAATTCTTGGATGACAGAGGAGAAGCCAATACGACAGAAATACTTGAGCACGTGAACTCCACCATGCGTCATGGAACTACTCCCCAGCAACTGGGGAACGTCCTGTCCAAAGACAAGGACATCATGAAGGTCGCAACGACAAAGCGTGGCGGTGCCCTCTCTGGTCGCTACGAAATATGTGTCTGGCAACTGAGACCTGGGGCCTTGGACGAACTCTGATCAGCCCTCTAAGTCGGGCCCCCAGTCGCCGCTTCGGGCTAGGCTGTTCATGCCAGCCCGATGAGCGAACATCTGCTGGCTAGCGGCTGCAGACTCGGAACCTCCCTTGGCCCAAGTCGTGAGGGCGTGTGCCTGAAGTGCCCGGCCGTAGGAGTAGGAAAGTTGCCAAGGGTGCTCAACATCCATCTGGTTCATCAGATTGAGGTGGGCTGTCGCATCCTCGTCAGACTGACCTCCTGAGAGGAAGACTATGCCCGGCAGGTCTTGCGGGACGTGATTGCTCAGACAGTCGATTGTCATCCTAGCCACTTCTTCCCTCGGAATCTGGTTGGGGCAGTCGTTGCCAGCGATGATCATGTTGGGTTTGAGCAGTGCTCCCGGGATGTGGATACTCTGTTCAGCGCAGGCGGCGAAGGTCGCATCGAGAATCTCGGCTGTGACGTCATAGCAGCGCTGCGCGTCATGGGAGCCGTCCATCAGTACCTCTGGCTCGATAATGGGGACCAGCCCCTGCTCCTGGCAGATTGCAGCGTATCGGGCCAGCGCGTGTGCGTTGGTCGAAATGCAGGCAGGACTAGGCATCCCCTCGGAGATACGGATGACAGCTCGCCACTTGGCAAAACGCGCGCCCATCTCGAAATATTCGATGCAGCGCTCCCTGAGTCCATCGAGACCCTCTGTAATTTTCTCACCGGGGTGATTGGCGAGGTCCTTTGCCCCTGTGTCGACCTTGATTCCTGGGTGGATTCCCCTAGAACTCAGTGCCTCGGCTATGAGAGAGCCGTCGTCCATGTTCTGTCTGATTGTCTCATCGAACAATATGACTCCTCCGACGGCGGATTCGTATCCTGCTGTATCAAGCAGGTTTGCTCGGTACGAACGCCGGGACTCGGACGAGGGCTTGACTCCAGCAGCAGCCAAGCGCTTCGACATCGTCCCGTTGCTCTCATCGGCGGCGAGTATTCCCTTGCCCGGAGCCACCAGTTCGCTTGCGGTCTTCTCAAGGAGTTCGATGTCCATCCGATGACCTCGTGAGCACGTGCAAGCAGTAGGAGAAGAACTCATCGCACTGAGGACACGAAGTAATGCTCGCCGGATTTGACATCAATCACTTCTGAGTGAACTGAGTACCTTCCGTCATTGGTTTCCTCGACACCGCGGGTCCGTCCTGGGCAGACCCCGGAGCCGATGAATACTGAATCGTCCGACGAGCACAACTCATCGCGACTCCAGATCCTGTCCACATCGCCCTCAATCATATTCTCAGCGCGCTCGCGGTGACCTTCGTTTTTGAACACGAGTCGGCCCTCAAAGGGAGCCTTCAGCCCCCTAAGGGCAGTCGCCGTGATTACTCCCTCTGGTGCTGCCCCTACCCCCATCAACATGTCAATGTCCGAATCGGGGTCGGCGGCGTTCAGAGCCGCGGCAATGTCGCCGTCGCCAATCAGGATGATGTTGACATTGTGCTGCTTCAGCTCGCGTATCAGCTGTTCGTGTCGCGGCCTGTCCATCACCACCACGCGGAGCTGCGAAGTGGTTTTTCCGAGAGCGGAGCAGGCAGCCTCAACGTTGTAAGAAGTGTCGGCCTCAAGGCTAACCTCGCCTGCGAGGGCGGCTGGTCCGGCTATCTTGTCCATGTAGCAGTCAGGGGCGTGTAGCAAATTACCGCGAGGAGCTGCGGCGAGAACTGCCATCGCGTTGGGCAGGTCGAGGGCGACGTGGTTAGTACACTCCAGAGGATCGACAGCTATGTCGATTGTCGGTGCCCCGGTGACACCTTGCATCGAGCCTAGAGGTTCGCCAATCCAAAGCATTGGTGCATCATCGCGCTCGCCCTCTCCTATCGCCACGCGCCCGTCAAAGGGCACGCTGTCGAAGACGGTACGCATGGCTTCGACGGCTGCTCCGTCTGCGGCCTTGCGGTCCTCCAGTCCCCTCCAAGCCGAAGCTGCTACCGCAGCGGCCTCAGTGGCCTGTAGAAAGTGCTCAATGAGGTCGGTGGTCGCCATGCTGTTCCGAACGAGCCTTAGCATTCAATCATGCGGGTCGCCCTTGCTCTTGCGCAGGACCCGTACTCCTTCTATCGTAGAAGTCGGATACTGCCCCTCGGAATCCTTCTCAATTGATTTGAGCATGTCCCAGGCACACAGCAGTCCTGCGTTGACTCCGCACAGTGCCTCCATCTCCACCCCGGTGATCCAGTGAGTGCGCACGGAGACTGTACAGCGCAGACCGTTCTCCTCTACCCTCCAATCAACCGTGCAGCCCTCGATGGGAATTGGATGGCAGTGAGGTAAGGTTCGGGGTGTCTCCTTTACTGCCTGGATAGCGGCTACCGTCGAGGCTTCTCTGACATCGCCCTTTGGGGAGCGACCGTTTGCCACGACATCGATACCCCTCTCGGAGAGGACAAGCAGGCCAGTGGCTACCGCCTCGCGAGCGACAACGGGCTTAGATCCCACATCGATTATCCCGGTCCACGACTCCTCGTCCAATCAATCGCCTCTCTCGTCTGTGTGCTTGCGAGTTCATCATTACTATTCAGCAAACCGGCCTATCGGCAGAGTCGTAGTTGTGGCGAGTTGGCAGATAACATCTGAAATAGTCGGCGGCAATGGGGTGGCGTGGCCGAGGCGTTTCGAAACAAGGCGACTCCGGGCGCTGTCCCCGAACTAGAATCGGGCATCACCCATGACAGGCCTATCACCGACGGTGTCAAACTGCAGGTCATCGATGAACTCTGTGTCGGCTGCTCTTACTGTCTGATGGCCTGTAAGGACGACGCGTTAATCGTTGAGGGACTTTGCGAGGTCATCGAGGATAATTGCACCGACTGTCTGAGGTGCCTTCTTTGGTGTCCAACAGGAGCCCTAGTGTACTCCTGAGGTGACAGGATGAGCGAGCGAGCGAAGGCAGTGATCATAGGCGCCGGAGTAGGGGGGCTGGCATCAGCTGCAAGTCTCGCACAGACACAGAAGTACGATGTCGCAGTCTACGAGAGGATGTCTTTCGCCGGTGGCAGATTCACTCAGCACGACCACGACGGTTTCCAGATTCCAACCGGTGCAGTCCACATGATCCCGCACGGCAAGAAGGGGCCCTTTGCAAAACTGATGCTCGGCAAGCGGAGCAGCGGTGGGCTCGAACTTGGGCGCCATGGGGTTGAATTCCTACCAACCACCAAGTTCGCCTGTCAGATCAAGGACGGTAAGCTGTACCGGGCCAATTCGATTTACGGGACCCTGCCATGGTTCTCGTTCAAAGACTCGTTGAACCTGCCGCGGCTGTTGATGAAGCCCGCCAAACAGCCATGGAGCAACGAGACCGAGGATGGCAGGACCTGGATGTCGAGGTACTTCTCCAGTGACTTCATCGACTTTGTCGATGCTTTCTCCAATTTCGCCATCAGTCTGAGGTTCGAGCAAATGCCTGCATCGACCGTCGTGAGGATGCTTCAGAATTCGTTCTGGAGCGACCGCCCTCATATCCCCAAGGGAGGGTGTAAGGGAGTCATTGACGGGTTGCGAAGTGACTTGCGAGAGAATGGGGCTCGCGTCAAATTGTCTCACGAGGTCACTGAGATACTGCCCGGTGATGCAGAGGAGTCGACCAAGGACAACCGCTTCTGTATCGGCATCAGGCGGCGCGGTCGCGATGAGGGAGTGTGGGTAGGGGCCGATGCAATCATCCACAATGGCGGCCATCCGAACCTGCTCAAGGCGCTCTCGGACGACTTCGAGGTAGCTACCGGAATCAGAGAGCAAATCCGTGACACTCAAGCGGTTGGAGGCATAGGCTTCGTGTTCGCGCTAGACGACGAAATTCCTCACCGCGGCAGCGGGGTAACCATGCTGCCGGGCTTGGAAAGAGTTGGCGGATACGTAATTCCGACCTTTTCCGAGCCGAGCCTCGCACCTGAGGGTAAGCACATGATGATCACACACCAGTATGTGCCTGACCCGAGTGTGAAATCGGAGATAGTGAAGGGGCGCGAAGATCTCTACGACGCCATCCCGTGGCTCGCTGACCATGGAGAAGAGTTGTGTGTCCACACCTACCACAGGAACTGGCCTTGCAATCGCGCCCCACAGGGCTCCGAACTGCCCTCGGATGTCGGCATAGAGGGGGTCCGCCTCGTTGGCGACGGGGTCAAGGGACACGGCTGGATGATGGTCGAAGGGATAGCATCGAACGTGCCCGAGGCAGTGGCCAGTGTCAGTGGTGTGATGGACACGATATAATCATCCAAGACCAGCCTTCCAGATATCACCATCGGCCCGAATCTCCTTCTTCCACAATGGGGCCTGCCGCTTCAGCTCATCTATCAGCCAACTACAGGCCTCGAAGCCCTCGGCCCTATGGGGCGAGCCGATGTGGATGCATACTATGGGTTCGCCTGGCCCAACCGAACCAGTGCGATGGGCCAGCACCACCGAATTCACTCCAAACTGGCCCAGAGCCTGCTCGGCGAGCTCGTTCAGTACCCCTGGGAGTCTTTCCTCCCAAGCGTCGAACTCTAGTCGCTCGACGGCCACTCCATGGTCCTCTCCCCGGGTGAGTCCTACGAAGGAGACTACGCTGCCGCAGCCATCCGCAGCGAGCATCTCCCGCAGTTCCTCGGGGTCGAGTCGCTCGGACTCGATGAGCACTCGTACGTGAGTCATGCAGAGCCATCGAGGTGCTGTGCTTGAACGCGACGGCCGCGACCCAACCGTTCAAGCGGAGGGCCTGAAGTCGAAGTAACATGAGCAGTGAGCCAGTCCACATACTAGGGGCGGGCCTCTCGGGCCTCGCTGCAGCTACCTATCTCGCGAATGCGGGACGTGAGGTGCATGTACACGAGATCCGCTCGGATAGTGGGGCTCGTTTCGACGGTGATTTTCAAGGCATAGAGAACTGGACCAGTGGCTCCGACTTCTTCGATGAGATGCGAGAATGGGGCTTCGACCCAGAGGAGTTCAAGTCCAATGCGTTCGATGAGATTGACCTCGTACACCCTGACGACGAAATAACTCAACCTCAGACCTCGGGACTCGCTTTCCGTGTCGTAGAGCGTGGGACTGCTGGACATTGCATCGACCAGGGCTTCAAGCGGATGGCACTCAATGCAGGCGCAGAAATTCACTACGATACCCGCAGGGATCCAAAGGACTGCCATATTATCGCCGCCGGTCCGAAGGAATCCAGTGCGGTGGCGTTCGGGGAGATTTTTCACACCGACCATCCCAATCGCGTCACCTTCCAGCTGAATGACAAACTGGCTCCGGGGGCCTACTCCTATCTCATCATCATCGATGGCATAGGTCTGATTTGCACCTGCCTGTGGCGCCAGCAGAAGAAGACTTCGCGCTACCTCAACGAGACTATCGCGTGGTACGAACAGCACTACGACCTGAATCGCAGACCGATTAAGAGGGTCGGAGGCAAGGGCGATTTCTCGCTGCCTGACAAGTACGTACACGAAGGCCGCTACTACGTCGGCGAGGCGGGTGGACTACAGGACTTCATGTGGGGCTTCGGGATGCGTTACGCAGTCACCAGCGGCGTTATGGCCGCCAAGGCCGTTCTAGGCGAGTGCGACTACGAGAGCGAGGTCAGGGGGCGTCTCGTTCCCCTTGTCAGAGCTAGCGCCGTCAACCGTTTCCTGATGAACAGAGTTGGCAATCGGGGATTCAAGATGGTGGCTAATCACTGGATGCGTGACCAGCGCAAGAAGGGGGATGGTCTCGTGTTCATGCGCTGGGTGTACAAGCCTGGACTAATTCGAAGAATGCTGTGGCCAGTAGTCAGACTCGGCATGTTGAGGCGCAAACGGCTCGCGGACGGCAGGATGGTTAGTCGCATGCCATTCAGGAAGGCACTTTCTAGGGACGTCTGGGAACCAAGCGCCAGAGGCGATGAAATTGCAGAACATTGGGACCTCGTTCGCAAGGGCGGAGGGAAGACATCTTTCAGCGAGAACGACACCTAAAGGCGTCCCTCCGACTCCGTTTGATTGATATGGCGTCCCTCTGTGGCGTTAGCATGACCTCTTGGCCCGAAATGGAGCCGATGACGAACAACCTTGTGAACTACGGAGTGACGGACAACGGGATAGCCGTCATTGAACTGTGCTCGGATTCAACTGGAGAGCCTCTCACAGAGGGAAAGACTCCCGTGAACACCTACACTCACTCGATGATGTGCGACATCGATGAAGCCGTGCTTAAGGCTCGCTTCGACGATGACGTCACCGTGATTATGCTGACTGGGCACGGTGAGAAGTTCTTCTCTGCCGGAGCTAGTATCAGCATGCTAGACTCAGTCACTCCCGGCTTCAAGTATTTCTTCTGCCTCCATGCCAATGAGACTCTAAGCAGGTTAGAGCAGACACCCAAGCTCGTAATCGCCGCTCTCAATGGACACGCTGTCGGAGGCGGCCTTGAGATCGCTATGGCAGCCGATATTCGAATCGGCCGTAAGGACTCGGGCCAGGTAGGTTTGCCCGAGGTATCTCTGGGTGTTCTCGCCGGCACCGGCGGGACTGCCAGACTGTCTCGCCTAGTCGGCAAGGCGAAGGCGATGGAGATAATGGTTACAGGACGCAAGTTCTCGTACGAGGAAGCCAAGGAAATGGACCTAGTTCATGACGTCTGGGCCGGCGGTCTCGACGAGTTCCGTCAAGACACTCTTGACTACGCCGGACAATTCACTTTGCCCTATGCGGCCAGCAAGGCCATCGGGAACATCAAGCGCAGCGTCCAAAGTGGAATGGAGATACCTCTTGAGTACCATCTCGCCCTAGAGAGGGAGTTGCAATCGGACTTATTCCAGAGCGACGATGCCAAGAAGGGGATTGCGGCCTACGTCAACAGGGAAGTTCCCGAATTCGATGGGAATTAAATGAACGCACTCTAAAGAGTGCGAATTTCGATACAGCGTTTGATATACCAGTTCTCGCTGCCGAATATTGCATGGCAGACGCAGAGATTGTCAAGGACTACACTCAGAACTTCGAGACGTGGATTAACGACTTCAGCGAGTGGCAGACCAGAATAGGCTTCGACCCATCATGGCTCGGCGACTACCGCTTCGACATCAAGTTCGATTGGGATACAGCTGGCAACCAAATCGAATTTGGCGACTTCGTAGGCAAACCGAAGTGGGATCGCAGGATGCAGATTCCTCAACAGACCATTCGCGATGCGATTATCAATATGGTCAGTGTTCAGGGCGACACTGAATTCGCCTCAGTTGAGCAGCAGAATCACCTGCTCGCCTCAGCTCCGACCGAATACGACCGCAAGTCCGCTCTACGAATCATGTGTGAGGAGCAGCGACACGGTTGGCAGATGGCCTACCTATTGTGCACATTCTTCGGCGAGCAGGGGATTCGAGAAGCTGCCAAGCTGCTCGAGAGAAACGCTCAGGAAGGGACGAGGATACTGGGCTCGTTCAACGAGCCGATTGATCACTGGCTCGACTTCTTCATGTTCACTCACTTCATTGATCGTGACGGTAAGTACCAACTCAAGATGCTTAGTACCTCATCGTTCAAACCGCTGGCTGCGAGCATGGGGCCAATGCTGAAGGAGGAGTCTTTTCACCTCGGAACCGGAGCTAACGGCCTGCGTCGGATAGTGAAGCAGGGCGTCATCCCATGCGACCTCATTCAGAAATATGTCAACAAGTGGGTGAGCACCGGACTCGATTTGTTTGGGACCGATGACTCGGCGAGCGCCCAGTGGGCATACGTCTACGGGGTCAAGGGTCGCTACGATGAGCGTGAGGCACAGGAGGACGCGGACAGGGAGCACCTGAACGAAGCCAGTAGGGAGTTGTACTTCCAAGAACTTCGAGATGAGATGCGAAGAATCAGCAAAGTTCGGAAGAAGGGAGAGTCGGAACTCTACATCCCCTCAGACAAGTTCGAGCGAGGCATAGGTAGGTTCGCCGGCAAGCGCTACACCGTACACGGCGAGGAGTTTGAGGGAGATGAAGAGTCTTGGAAAGAGTACCTCTCGTCAGTCCTCCCATCAGACGAGGACGAGCATCAGTTGGTAAACGAGTACATGCAACAAGAATGGATTCAATACCGAGAATGGAAGGGAGACTGATTCGGCTGGAGGTCTTGATATGCAGCACGTCGCGCTGATATCATTTGACAAGGAGCGGTGCGGGCCGTTCTTTGAAAGATTGCCCGAATACTTTCACCAGCACCATCATTCCGAGGAGGGGGATGCAGAGGGTTACGAGGAACTGCTGTACAGGATTCGTAGACCGTACACTCCCGGGATGCTCGACATGATTGATTCTTGGATGGGTCTAACGGAGCGTGACTGGAGCGAAGAGACCCAGAGAGAGGTCATATTGGCGTTGTACGCCATTAGGTACCCTGACACTCTTCTGATAGAGAGTTTTACCGAGAAGGCTAGGTCGGATTTGCGCAGACTGTCTGCCTATCTCCACTTCACCAACCATACCTACGCAATCTGGGACGAAGATACCCGCAAGGGACTGGTCAAGCTCGGAATCGAAATCCCTGCGACCGAATCAGCTGATCCATACGTCTACGGTGCTTATGTCAGCGCCATCGAATTACTGAAGGACGTCGCTCCATTCACTTGTTTTCTAGAGCATGACGTACCCCGCCAGCGACTATTCCAAGCCGCGCTTGCAGCCTATGGTAGGGAGTAATCGGATGGATGTCCGAAGCGTCGCCGTCATCGGCGCTGGGACTATGGGTGCAGGGATAGCTCAAGTTTGCGCCCAGACTGGGTGGAATACCCGTTTGTACGATGCGTTTCCAGAGAGTCTTACCAAGGGGATGGTTGCAATCGAGACTTTCTGGGACAAAGGCATCGAGCGAGGCAAGACCACATCCACTCAGAAGGCCGAGTGGTCGGAAAACCTGAGAGGCGTCAATGACTTGACTGAGGCGGTCGAAGGCGTCGACCTCGTCATCGAAGCGGTCCCAGAGAGTATGCAGTTGAAGCAGGAGATATTCTCCGAACTGGAGCGCCTAGCACCAAGTCACGCGATGCTCGCAACCAACACCTCAGGACTACCAATCTCAGAGATAGCGCAATCGACGGGTTGTCCAGATAGGGTCATTGGGATGCACTTCTTCAATCCAGTTCCACTGATGAACCTGCTCGAACTGGTTCGCCACAACGCTGTCTCTGAGGAGACCATCGAAGCTGCGCAATCAATCGGTTCTGCGATGGGTAAAACGACCATCCTAGTGCACGATGTACCTGGTTTTGCAACTAGTCGACTCGGTGTCGTACTTGGCAATGAGGCCGTACGCATGCTGGCCGAAGGAGTTGCCTCGGCAAGCGACATAGACACAGCGATGCGTCTGGGCTACAGGCATCCGATGGGGCCGCTAGAACTCAGCGACCTCGTGGGACTGGACGTGCGGAGGGATATCCTGAACAACCTCGCTGATGCGTTCGGCGAGGAGAGTTACCGGCCGCATCCGATGCTAGACCGACTGGTCGAGGCAGGTGACCTAGGCAAGAAGACCGGGAAGGGCATCTACGACTGGACCAGCGGCAAGAAGGTCGAGCGATGAAGAACCCCAGCCACCTGTTCCTCTGGGCTAGGCTGGCTGAGATAGTAAGAGACGGTTCTGCGGGCCTGCCGGTCACCGTGGACGAGCCAGGGGATCTCAGGATCGAGACCGAAGCGGGCAGGCCCTTCGCCAGCGTCAGGATACAGCTCCACCACGTAGGGGTCTACCTGCTGCCGCTGTATTACTACCCCTACATGCTACCTTCCAGTCTTGAATCAAAGCAGTCCGGAGCTGTGACACTCAGATTCACGAACGAGGAGGATGTGATGATTGGCGCGCTTGGCACTCTGATAGAGCGCTGCCTATCGACCATTGGTAACTACTGAAGTGGTGGGCCCGCCCAGATTTGAACTGAGGTCTAACGCCCCCGAAGCGCCAAGTATAGGCCAAGCTAACCCACGGGCCCTGTGGCCTTTCGAATTCAGATTCGTGCATTAGCGTTGCTAAATCCTCACGCGTGCGATTGGTGCGGACACCGGGAGTTGAACCCGGGTTAGCAGGTTGGGAACCTACTGTCATAACCACTAGACCATGTCCGCTTGCATCAGTCAGTAGTGTAACCGATGGTGGCGCTGTCGCCGTCTATTGACATAACGTACAGCGATGTGAGGTTGACGCCGGAGTTGCCCATCCCTCTTGTGAAGGCGGCCAGTGAGCCCGGCTTGTGATTCAACTTGGCTGACTTGAGATCTGCTACCGAGTATTCAGCACCCATTCCATCAAGCGCCGCAGAGGTGGCATCTGCGTTGTCGGTCAAGATTGCAGCAGATGCGGATTCGCCTGATATTGCAACGATAGTCAGTATGTTGACATCTTTCGAAGCGATAGTCTCGCAGAGCTCAGCTAGAGAACCGGGTTCATCACTCATGTTGATTCTGAATTCTTTCATGAAGTGGAGTCACGGGCATTACATATTGAATCTGTCGAAGTCGCCTCTGCAAGCGATTTGAGGGTATCTGGGACAATCGAATGGTACGAGTGCCGGGATTTGAACCCGGGTTCAGGCGTTGGCAACGCCCGGTGATAACCACTACACTACACTCGTGCGGAATCTGGGAAACTAGAATCGCTTTTCTAAGCGTCGGTTTATCTCAGTCCAGCGTTAGGAGCCGCTGCTTGATTTCTTCGAGAGTTTTTCTGTAGAAAGCCTCACCCCGGCCCATCGGATCCTCAAGTCCCCAATCGTCGTCCAGCGGCAGGGTCGGGCATTCGACACCACAGCCCATGCTGACTATCCGGTCGAAACATGTGGTGTCGATATCATCGATTGATTTTGGGTACTGGCCGCTCATTTCTATGCCGGCCTCTCCGGTCGCCTTAATCGCGTCCTGTGCCACTGCAGAACCGGGGCTCGTTCCAGCAGATTGAGCCTCGTGGCCCATGTGCTTAGCTACAGCCTCGGCCATCTGACTGCGACAGGTGTTGCCGACACAGACAAACAGCAGTCGCATGACAACCCTGTGCGGTCCGGATTTAATGAACTAAACCGCAATATTCTCAATACGGAGTCTGATACGGTCTGAACAGAATTCAAGTACGCCTCATGCCGCGAGCGTGACATGGCAGATTCACCGATTAGCCACCATACGGGAGATTCAGTCGAGAAGACTGTCGAAGATGGCACCTCTCCCGAGCAGAAATCACAGATGGAGCAGGCCTACCAACAGATGCAACGCAAGTTGCGGATAACCAAGCTGGACGAGGACATCAAGCACAAGATCATGGTACTCTCCGGCAAGGGCGGAGTGGGCAAGTCCACCGTCGCAACTGGGCTCGCATTGTGCCTCGCACGCAGGGGCATGAGCGTCGGTTTGATGGACATCGACATCACCGGCCCGAATGTACCAAAGATGCTTGGTATAGAGGCAGCCGAGCTGAATGTCGAGGACGGACAGATACATCCAGCACTTGGCCCTCATGGGGTGAAAGTAATCTCGATGGCCTTCCTGCTCGAGGACCCTGACAAGCCGGTCATATGGAGGGGTCCAATCAAGCTCGGAGCCGTTCAACAGTTCATTGGCGACGTGGCTTGGGGCGAACTTGACGCCCTCATCATCGACTTTCCCCCTGGAACCAGCGACGAGCCCCTTACAGTCAGCCAGAACCTGCCAGGAATTGACGGCATGGTAATCGTCACTACGCCTCAAGAAGTAGCGCTGCTCGATAGTCGCAAGTCGATCAACTTCTCCAAGACTCTCTCTGTCCCGGTGCTGGGCGTGGTCGAGAACATGAGCGGTTACACCATCCGAGGCACAGCCGAGCCTAGTACCGAAGTCTCGGTAATGGGGCCAGCAGGTGTACCTCTGCAGGCGTTGGCTGATGAGGCAGGCAACTGGTCGCTGACTCTGGATGTCTTCAAGTCCGGAGGTGGTGCCTCCGCCGCCACAGAACTGGATGTGCCGTTCCTCGGCTCCCTGCCTTTCGATCCGGGGGTAGTCAGAGGGGGTGATGACGGGGTGCATCGGATTATTGCTGAGCCCGACGGTGAGATGGCGAGGTCGTTCAACTCGATAGTGGACAACATTCTGGCCACCCTCGAAGAGGGTTCCGGGCCTCAGGTGCGCATTACTTGACGGAGCCTCTCGGAGAGGGGTCGATTTGATGGCGCGCTCACGACCCGAAAAGAATGGGGCATGGCAGCGGGCACTGGCATCTACATCACCTGGGTCACAGGTGCGATCATACTCAGCATAGCGATGATGCCGCTGTTCAAGCCGAAGTATGCGAAACTCAGCCTTGACGGTTTCATCGACATGTTCAGGCGCTACTGGGCGCATATGATTGTGGTCTTCTCGGTCTATCTCTGGAAGGATCTGTTGGATGGTATAGACAGGACCCTGATGGCCAACACCCAGATCGATATGACTCCCTATGTGTATGCCGTAGAGGGTGACATCGTGCTGGAGGTACAGCAGGGGCTCCGAAACGCGTTCCTCGACGAAGCTCTCACTCACTTCTACGTCATGGGCTTCATGACTGCCACCTTCGCCTCCTTCCTATACCCAATATATTTCGATGACAGGCACATGGCGGACAGGGTGTCGCTGTCGATGTTCTGGGTCTACGTCATAGCCATCCCATTCTACTTGTTCTTCAACGTAGGAGTTACCGGGAACCACATTCCGGCTATGCAGACCATCGCTTACGACCTGACTCCCGAGATCAACAACTGGTTCACCCGCATCGACCCGTTCTCAAACGGCATGCCCAGTCTACACATTGGGCTACCATTCGCAATCTGGCTGACCATGCAGAGATGGGATGATGATGGCAGGTGGGAGAAGTATTGCAACTTCTTGATGGCGTTCACAATGTTGACTGCGTTCACTATCGTCTACCTCGGCATTCACTGGATAGTCGACATCATCGGGGGCATGGTGGTAGGCATCATAGCAGTCCAGATGACCTCCAAGACCAATCAGCAATTGTGGGATGTCGTAGACGAGCGTTTATTCAGCCGCAGACTGGCGCGCGCTATCGCGGATCCGGGCAAATCAATCCGAGGCACGGCCAGCAGTATTATCTCTGTGTTCAGACCACTGAAGGAGCCGAACAGGAAGCAGACCAGTGCGGTAATCGCAGCACTGCTCCTCTCCACTGGCTTAGTGTTGCTATGGGACGCCACGCATCAGGACTTCCCTATCGAGGGAGTGGAGTGGCCGACGTCCGCTGCCGGCTCTGATGGGTGGCTGGTCTCAGTCGAGGAGGACCCTGGATCTATGGGTGTCTCGATAAGTGTCTGGAATGTGAGTGCCGAGCAAGGCAGTATGATCTCGGGTGAGCCATGGGAGTTTTCACCAGCCGTCGTCATCTCGGGCTCCTCGCTGGTGCTTCACGACTCGCATAGGCTGGATTACTACGAACTCGAGTCAACCAGCACCGAGTTCTCTCCGAAGTTCAGTCGTAACGAGAGCGAGGTGTTGCTCGATGTCACCATAGCCGAGTCAGTGACAGGGCAACCTCTGCTGATTATGGTCCACGAAGATTACCTAGAGGTCATGGATGATGAGCAGGTACCTGTCAGCTCAGTAGCATCCGAGGGGACATTCTCAATCGTAGCCGCATCCGGGCAGTTGGTGGCGTGGGCTGTTGGGGCATCGTCCTCACCTACTGTCAACGTGACTTCGATTTCAGGTAGTATCTCCATCAGTCTGACTCTGGATGTGACGGCTTCTGAGGACGAAGACGAGTACTTGGAAGAAATCTCCGGCATCGCAGTAAACTACAGTGAAGCGAAGGTCATCGACATCGATATGGATCCGTCCTGGATTGTTGCGGTAGTCGATGTCGGCCCAGTTAACCGAACTGTTCTGGTGGACATACTAACCGGAGAGCAGACCTTGCTCTCCGACCCGAAGTGGCAGTCATCATCTCCAAGCGTCGCTCACGGGCGCGTGGCATTCCTCCAGATACCGTTCTGGGACCCGTCGCTGGACCCTGAAGAAGTAGCAACAGCCAGTGACGTCTACCTACATGACATCGAGTCGAATACCACTCTGGCGTTAACCCCCGACGACGACGCCAATCGGTTAGACCCACAGGTGCTGCAAGAGGACGTAGCTTGGGTCGAGGTTGATTCTGACGGGTCATCTGCTCTCCACGTATATTCGGGGGAGACTTTTGAGCCGTACTCATCGGTGATTTTGCAAGCAGCAATCCTGATGCTGATACCGCTGTTATTCCTGTGGGCGTACCAAGCCGCCTCAGAACGTCGGGGCTGAATCCTCGGCGAGTCGAAACATCTCGTCAAGGCTGCTTCTCGCCCTCCCTATGACGCCTGCATCGAGTTCGATGACCTGCTCGGGACGAGGATTTCTGAGTGCCTGCAGAATGTCCTCGAGCTGGGTCGTCTTCATGTGGGGGCACATCACGCATGCTCCTATCAGGTTCAAATCGTCATCGGACTCCGCCATCACCCTGTCAGCAGTGCCACATTCAGTGATTAGCATCAAATCCTTGTTTCCCTCTGAGGCGAGGCGGAGTGCCTCGTTCATCAGCACCTCGCTGCTACCCACGAAGTCACTCTCCTCTATTACCTCGGCATCGCACTCGGGGTGACTGAGGACCTTCAAATCGATGCCAACCGCAGCAGTGCGTTTCCTCCAGTTACGAATCTTATCGCCGGTGAATGCAGCGTGCACCTCGCACTCCCCATCGAACACGATAATTTCCTTCTTTCCTGCCAAGTGGTTCTGCAGGTGCTTACCCATGAAACGATCCGGGACGAAGATTAGACTGTCCCCCGGAAGCATCTCACAGATTTTCATGTAGTTACTGCTGGTTACGCAGACATCACACTCGGCCTTGACCTCGGCACTGGTATTGATGTAGCACACGACGGGGACTCCGGGGTGTTTCTCCCTGAGGTTGCGGATGTCCTGAGCGACGATACCATCGCTCAAAGAGCAGCCTGCCTTGGGAGATGGGTGGAGTACAATCTTGTGCGGACTGACTATCTTAGCGGTCTCGGCCATGAAACGAACGCTGGAGAACAGGATAGTCTGCTGTGGGGCATCCCGGGCCTCCTTCGAAAGCGCGTAACTGTCGGCCACCGAGTCGGCTACGCCGTAAGTGATGTCAGGGGTCTGATAGGAATGGGCGATTAGGAAAACGTCGTTCTTCCGCTTCAGATCGTTGATCTCGAGAGTGAGCGGTGCAATCGCCCTGCAGGTGTCCAGACTCCACCTCACTGGCTGCTTAATGGCGCTTTGCAAACGTCTTGCCTCTATCTCAATCTCAAATTCTGAGTAAGAACCTGGAATCAGGCTGCCACGGGGCATCGGAGCGGACGGAAGCTGGATTGTCATGTCTCCCGGGGCTTCGTTATGTGCAACCGCTTTCAAGGCATCTCATCTCGGGGTTGCATGGACACCGCCGCCATACCGATGTGGGAACCTTCCGAAGTGCTTCATGAGGGTGCAGAGGCTACTGTCACAGCCGGCACCTGGATGGGCAAGCCAGTAGTCCTGAAAATGCGCAGGCCTCGGGGCTACAGGCACCCTGATTTAGACCGCAGGCTGACACGCCAGCGCCTATCAGTGGAGGCTAGGGTTCTTGGCAGACTGCACCTCATTGGTTTTCCCTCTCCCTCTCTGTACGATTTAGATGTCGAGGGAGGCTGGATGCTGCTCTCTCGTATGGATGGCAGACCACTGTGCGATGCTCTCAGGGACGGTTCAGCAAATATCGCCGCGGTCAAGTCCACCGGGGCGCTAATCAGGAGTTTGCATGAGGAAGGTTTCTCCCACGGAGACATGACCACGCACAACATACTAATCGATGCCTCAGGCTCCCTGAGTCTGATTGACTTTGGCCTCGCTAGGATTACACCCGAACTCGAGCACATGGGACTGGATCTACAGGTCCTCAACGAATGTCTGACGGCCAGTCACTCCGAGTTTGAGGGCGCTGTGGAGGCAATGATCGAGGGATATCTCAGGAACGGAGATGATGAATTCGGAGCCAGTGATGTCATCTCTAGGTTCAACGCTATCAGAGGCAGGGTCAGGTATCACGGATAGGCGATGTGATGAGGATACTGTTCGCAACCAGCAATTCCAACAAAGTGGAAGAGGCGTCCATAGTACTGGAACTATCCGGCCACCGCGTCGAGCAATTGCTGGTCGATGGCGTTCCGCCTGACTTCGAGGAGCCGAAGGAACTCGGCCTAGAGGCTGTGGCTGTGGCCAAGATCGAGCAGGCGCTCGAACTCATACACGGCACCGAATTCGAGGGATCTGCAATCATGGTCGAAGATTCGGGAGTCTTCCTCGATGCCTTCGAGAACTGGCCGGGAGCTGCATCATCTGATGTCGAGAGGGAAATCGGCCTGGAAGGGTTGCTCGGGATGCTGACCGACAATAGGCAGAGGGGCGCTGAGTACAGGGCCGTCGCCATTGTGTCCGATGGAGTCATGACGTGGAGCAGTACAGGTGTTTGCAGAGGCAGGATCTCCGAGACAGTGAGGGGGGATCAGGGGTTCGGCTACGACCCCATCTTCATCCCTGACGAGGGCGACGGGCGCACCTTCGGAGAGTGGGGAGAAGGCAAAAGAAGTGAAATCACACACAGAGCGAGGGCGATGAACCGTCTCGCAGACCTCCTCAGCCCCCCGTCAAGGTGAAGGCGGAGCGCTCTCCGTGACAGGCCGATAGTCATGGTCTCGCTAACTCGTATGGTCCTCTGGGCGGCGGTTTTGCTAGGTATTCCGCTGTTTCTAATCCTGCAGGGCGAGGCGAATCTGATTACTAGAATCGCGGGCGGTACAATACTGCTCGCTCTGGTATCTATTCTGATGTTCTCAGGCCGTTCTCCTGTGCCCAAGCCACCTAAAGCCAATATTGTGGTTGTGGAAGAGCCGCAGGCCGAATTCAACCTACCTGAGCCCGTACTTGAGCTCGAGGGAGCAAGCGAGCGTCGCGAGGACAAGATCAAGCGGAGCAGGGGGAAAGTAGCGCAGCCAGTCGCTGAGGCGCTACCGCCACCTATGCCTATGCCACCGCCCGTCTCGGCGACTGAGGATGAAGGGGGGCCGACGCTACCTATGCCTCCCGTTCCAGGTGATGGTACCGTTGTGGCATCGAGATACGTGGCCGAATCGGACCCGCAGTCCGGAGAAGAAGCGGAAGTCGAGGCGTATGTCAGGGACAGGAGGGTCAAGCGAGCCGAGATACGTTCCCAACTAGTTAGGAAGCGTCGGATGGACCTAGCAGAGAGGAGGGCGTCCAAGGCGAGGGCGTGGTCGGCTGTTGAGGACGGCGAGGATCTCGCTGCTCTGCTGAAGGACCCAAATCACGGACTGACTGTGCTCGAGGAACCTGAAGAAGCAGATACCAGCAAGCCACAGGGCGTTTCCTACATACGAATCGACGATGAGCGAATCCTGAAAGTCAAACTGCCTCTGGAAATGCTGGTAAAGAAGACACCAGCACAGGCTCCTCCTAAGGTGTCTGAGATGCCTTTGCCCCCTCCTGAGAACATGCCTCTGCCTCCAGGGATGCCACCAATGCCTCCGCCTCCAGGGATGCCACCAATGCCTCCGCCAGTCACACGTGAAGATAATTAGTCGGGTAACTGAAAATTGAAGCGCAATGGGACTGTGGACGTCGCATGAGCGGAGTGCTGCTTACTGATGACATCGCTGTTGAGGGATGCAGTCCCTCGGGTGGAGTCGTGGCCGTATGGACGTTGAATCGCCCTGAGAAACTCAACGCTCTGAACCGTGACTCGCATTTGGCGATAAAGGAGCAGTGCGTACGGGTCGAGTCGGACGACACGGTCAGGGCCGTGGTCATCCGAGGTGCGGTCCCGCCGACGCCGGAAGAAGGAAAGCGCCCCAAACCGGCAGCCTTCGCTGCTGGTGCGGATATCTCCGAGTTCGCGGGCAAGAACTCGGACGATGTACGTGAATTCTTCGCGAACAATGCTTGGGAGGCGGTCTGGGGTCTTTCCAAGCCGACTATCGCCATGGTAGATGGTTTCGCACTAGGTGGTGGCACCGAACTCGCGCTGGCCTGTGACCTGAGAGTCGCCTCTACTCGGGCCAAGTTCGGACAGCCCGAAATTAACCTCGGGCTGATACCGGGCGGCGGTGGGACCCAGCGCCTGTGCAGGTTGCTGGGCTACGGTAAAGCGATGGAAATGACTCTGACCGGGGAAATGATAGGGGCAGAGGAGGCTTTGAGCATTGGTCTGGTCAACAAGGTGGTCAAGCCAGAAGAACTCGAGATAGAGGCGCTTGCGCTAGCGGAGAATATAGCTAGGAAGTCACCTTACACTGTCAGGGTCGCGAAGCGCGCCGTACGTGCTGCTCTAGATTTACCGTTTACAGAAGGAGTTCTCGCCGAACGCTCAGAGTTTGTGGCTCTGTTTGACACCGAGGACAAGGAAATCGGAGTGTCGGCCTTCCTCGAGCGCAAGGACGCAGAATGGGTCGGCAGATAGCCTAAGACCAGCAAGCGTCATGTCCGAGGAACATTCACCGGAGTCCGTGACGGGTCGTGTGTTGGTGCTGTGCGGTCCGCCGGGCTCGGGTAAGGGTGTGGTGGCACGAAAAGCGTCCGAACGGGGGATGAGCGTCCTATCACTGGGTGACATCGTGCGCTCTGAGATGGCCTTGAAGGGTTTGCCGGAGACTCCTGCGAACGTAGGTAAGACTGCTCTCTCGATGCGCGAGGAGCATGGTGAGGAGATTGTTGTTGACAGGCTGATTCCGAGTTTGATGAGTACCTTGGAGGTGTCGGATGTTCTCATCGATGGAATGCGCCAGCCCGAAGAGATGGATCGTCTGAGGGAGCATATCGACGAGGTCACGGTGGTCGCGATGTCAGCGACGCCTCAATCTAGATTGGAATGGCTCGAGGACCGCGGGCGAGGAGAGGACGGTGGCGGAACGGAGTTCGCCGAACGCGAGGAGCGTGAATGGGGATGGGGGCTTGAGATGCTGATGGAGCAAGCTCACGCTATTATCCTCAACGAGGGT
>Ga0257107_1000126_pt1 | contig 27216 bp, 27 predicted proteins | sample LP_taG_2_FD_190178 | JGI IMG/M metagenome (GOLD analysis project Ga0257107, IMG submission 190178) | Marine microbial communities from Northeast Subartic Pacific Ocean, Canada - LP_J_2011_P26_500m | ecosystem: Environmental > Aquatic > Marine > Oceanic | place: Canada: Northeast Subartic Pacific...
GCGACCACCACCAACTCAAACGCAAGTAACTGTGGTTTATCTGTCGGGCTGGGGAGATTTGAACTCCCGACCTTCGGTCCCCCAGACCGACGCGCTAACCAAGCTGCGCCACAGCCCGCTGTGGAGCGGTCACTCTACCGGCGAGGCCCGGCAGCAGGTCCCGCTGGATCAGGTCAGGTGACCAGCATCCAGACGCCCTGCACCAGGCGCCACCCCAGGTAGACGATGGCCGCCCCGGCGAACACCCAGAAGTGCCACGGCACCTTCTGGGAAGGCGACGGCTGCCCGTCGGCGTCGGTCACCCTCTCGCCGCACTTCGGGCACGTGCCCACGACGGACACCGAGTTGGGGCTCAAGAAACGCGCACAGGGCTCACACCACGGCACGGCGGCCCTCCCGTCCAGGTCCGTCGATCAGAGCTTGCGGATAGCCAGGATCGCCAAGTCGTCCTGCACGGCCCCCAGGCTGAAGTCGTTGGCGGCATCCAGCAGCTGCTTGCACAGCACGCCGGGCAAGATGCCCGGGTTCCGTCGGACGGCGTCACCTACACGCTCCTCGCCGAACTGCTCATCGCCGTTGCGTGCCTCGGTCAGGCCATCCGTGTACATGACGGCCATGTCGTCACGGGCCAGCGGTACCTCACGGCTGAAGTACGACCCGTTCGGGTCCAGCATCAGGAGCGGACCGGTCGATCGCAGCGGCCGCACCTCCCGCCCGTGCCAGAGGAACGTCGCCGGATGCCCGGCCGACGCATAGCGCATCGTCTCGGCCTCCGTGTCGAACACCAGCACCACCAGCGAGATGAACTCCTCGGACCGCTCCACCGACGACATCTGGCGGTTCAACTCCTCCAGGGCCTGGGCCGGATCCCGGAACTGGCGCAGGAACGTCCGCAGCAGGTACTTGGCCTGGAAGGCGGTGATCGAAGCCTCGATGCCGTGCCCGACCACGTCGCCGATCACGGCGGCCAGTCGCGTCGGCGACGCCTTGAAGACGTCGAAGAAGTCGCCGGCCATGAGGCCAGTGCCGGCCTGGTACACCCGGCCCACCTCGAATCCGGAGAACTCAGGAAGGTCCTCAGGAGCGAGACGGCCCGCCCAAGCCTTGGGCGCCAGGTCCTCCTGCTCCAGGGCCTCCTGGGCGCGTCGTTCGATGTCGATGCCCTGGCGGGCCATCCGGGCCTCCCGGACGGCATGCCTGGCCCATGCCGTGGACACCAGTGCGGGGATCGCCACCAGCGAGAACACCAGGGCGCCCCAGGCGCCCTCCGTGACGGCGTTCACGAACGAGGCCAACGCCAGCAGCCCGTAGAGGGACGACGAGTGGCACTCCTTGCGGAACGTGGACCACGCCAGCGTGTATGCATCCGGTGCCGTCTCCGGGTCGATGCGACCCAGCAGGCGATAGCGGTGGCGTGCCGACCGCGCCCAACTCATGGCGGCCGCGAGGCAGATGATGCCCAGAAGGGTCAGGACAGGCGTCCGCATGCCCGTTCAGCGTAGTCGTGGGTCCGCCGTCGGAGCGTCGGCCACTTCCAACGGCCACACACCCGTGATCTGGCCGTCATTCGGAGCGGCGACGCACCCTCAACTTGATCGGCGTGGACCCGAGCTCCAGGTCCTCCCGTAGCCGCCGTTCCAGGTACCGCAGCCACGTGCGCGGCACCTCGCGGTTGGCGAACAGGGTGAAGGTCGGCGGGTCGGTAGCCCCCTGGGTGGCATACAGGATCCGGACGCCTGCGGGTGCCGGCTGGGCCGCCTGGGCCGCCCGGATCACATCGTTCACCCGGCGGGTCGGGATCCGCGTCTGGTAGTCCCTGATGGTGTCCTCCAGGGCCGGCCAGAGGCGGTGCACGTTCTTGCCGCTGAGGGCGCAGATTCGGATGACCGGTGCCTCGCCGACGAAGTGCAGCTTGTCGCCCACCTGGATCGAGACGTCCTCGCGCTGCTCGGTGTCACACAGGTCCCACTTGTTGAGCAGCACCACGATCGGGCAGCCCGCAGCGTCGACGCGCTCGGCCAGGCGCTGGTCCTGGTGGGTCACGCCCTGGGTGGAGTCGATGACCAGCAGGGCCACGTCAGCGGTGTCCACGGCCTTCAGGGCCCGGACCAGCGAGTAGTACTCGGTCTCCTCGTCGATGCGGGCCTTGCGTCGCATCCCCGCAGTGTCGATGAAGCGGACCGGGCCGTAAGGCGTCTCCACGACGGTGTCGACCGTGTCACGCGTGGTTCCCGGGCGATCGTGCACGACGGCCCGCTCCTCGCCGGTGAGCCGGTTGAACAGCGTCGACTTGCCCACGTTCGGGCGGCCCACCAGGGTCACGCCCACGATCCGGGGGTCGCCGCTATCGGTCTCGGCCTCATCGGGTACCTCTTCGACGGGTTCCGGAAGGGCCGTCACGATCCGGTCCAGCATGTCGCCGGCGCCCCGACCGTGAAGAGCACTCACCGCCATCGGCTCGCCCAGGCCGAGCGACATCAGCTCCCAGATCGACGACTCGTGCACCCGGTCATCGACCTTGTTGGCAATCAGGATCACCGGCGCGTCCGCACCCCGTAGAAGGGCCGCCACCCGGGCATCGTCCTCGGTCACCCCGACCGTGGTGTCCACCACGAACAGGATGACGTCGGCCTCGGCGATGGCCCGCTCGCTCTGGCGGCTGACCTTCTCGTCCAGGGAGTCGCCGGCGGCGATCCAGCCACCGGTGTCCACGAGGGTGAACTCCCGACCCTGCCAGTTGGCCTCGACCTCCTTGCGGTCCCGGGTGACGCCAGGCCGCTCCTCCACGATCGCCTCACGGCGCCCCAGGATCCTGTTCATCAGGGTCGACTTGCCCACGTTGGGCCGCCCGACGATCGCCACGGTGTGCCTCATCGGCCCGACCCCGCTGTCGAGAGTGCCCGACGTAGAGATGCGCCATCGGTGGAGACCACCTCGACGGCCAGCGGCAGATCCGCCGGCTCCACGCCGTCCAGGAACCGCCCATTGCTGAGGCAGACGTCCGGAAGGAGGTAGCGGTGCCCGGTCGGCTGGCCGGCCAGCACCCTGGCCACGTCCTCGCCGACCATCAGGCCGGTGACCCCCACGTTGCCCCCGAAGAACCGGTTCTGGACCGGAAGCACGCGTACATCGGTCCGACCGGAGGACTCCACCAGGGGCGCCAGGATGGGTGCACCCAGCTCGCCGGTCAGCACGGCCACCGGTGCACTGCGCGACGGTCGCACACCCGCCCCGAGCCGAACCGACGTGGCCGTCGAGGCGTCGTCGCCGGTCACGGGAGTGTCGAGCGCCAGCCCTACGCCACAACCGGACCCCTCGTGGCCGGCACCGGTCCGCGGAGCCCGATAGCCGAGCGCAGGAGCACCGTCCACCGACTGGAAGAAGCCCGGAGCGCGCTCCCGTCCACCCGTCGACCCGGTGAACTCCAGCTCAAAGGCCCGCGCCATGCCGATTCCGTCCTCCAGCATCTCGAAGTCGTCGTAGTGCGCCGCCGGAGGGAAGGGACGCCCGGCCAGCAGGTAGTACTCGTCGGCGGCGAACACCATCCGTCGCCCCACGGCCGCCAGCAGGTGCGCCTGCCATGCCTCCACGACGTCAACGACGGCGCAGGCCTCGTCCCGGGTGTGCGCCCGCATGCGAACCTCGTCGGTGTAGCGGCTCACACCGAGGGGCACCACGCAGATGCTGGCCAACTCGGGGAACCGGTCAGCCACACCGGCCAGCGTGTCCTCCAGCCAGAGCCCATCGTTCAGCCCGGGACACACCACCACCTGCCCGTGCACGGTGATGCCGTGGTCCAACAACGCACGCAGCCATCTCAGGCTCGTGCCCCCCCGCCGGTTGCGCAGCATCTCGGTGCGTTTGCCCGGATCGGTCGCGTGGATGCTGACGTACAGAGGGCTGAGGCCCTCCGAGAACACCCGCTCCAGGTCCGCCTCCGTGAACCGGGTCAGGGTCGTGAAGTTCCCGTACAGGAACGACAGCCGGTAGTCGTCGTCCTTCACGTAGAGGCTGCGGCGCAGGCCAGGCGGGAGCTGGTAGATGAAGCAGAACTCGCAGTGGTTGTCGCACGTCCGGACACGGTCGAACAGGGCACTGTCCACCTCGACGCCCAGGGGGCTGCCGGCGGCCTTCTCCACCTCCACCTCACGCTGGATTCCGCCCGAGTCCAGGGACAGGGCGACCGTCGGCTCGTCCACGAGCAACTGGTACTCGATGACGTCGCGCGGCACGCGGTCGTTGATGCTCAGGATCCGGTCGCCCAGCACGACACCGGCCCGTTCAGCGGGTGATCCAGTGGCGACGGCGACGACCACGGGGGTCGACATGTCCAGAAGGCTACCGACCTCAAAGGGGCCACCCGGTAGGGTCCGGACATGCCATCCGCCACCTCCCCCACAGGGGCCTCAGGGCTGGTGGACCGGGTGCTGGTGGCCGAACCACGCGGCTTCTGTGCCGGCGTGGAGATGGCCATCAAGGCCCTCACATGGCTGGTCCGGGCCTTCGACGAACCCGTCTACTGCTACCACGAGATCGTCCACAACAAGTTGGTAGTGGAACGCTTCGAGGCCCAGGGCGTGGTGTTCGTGGACGACATCGCCGACGTCCCCGACGGCGCACCCCTGATGCTCTCAGCTCACGGCTCGGCACCCGAGGTGGTGCGGCGGGCCCGCCAGGTGGGCGGCTACACGGTCGACGCCGTCTGCCCGCTGGTGACCAAGGTCCACCACGAGGTGAAGACCCGCACCGGCAAGGGCTACCAGATCGTCTACGTGGGCCACGCCGGCCACGAGGAGGCCGAAGGCACGATCGCCGTCGCCCCCGACGCGGTACACCGCGTCGAGCACCCCGCCGACGTGGCTGCCCTCCCCGACCTGGGTGGCGACGTTGCGATCCTCGCCCAGACCACCCTCAGCCACCGGGACTGGGCTGGCGTCGTGGATGCCGCCTCGCAGCGCTGGCCCGACCTCTGGTCCCCCGGGCGCTCGGACCTCTGCTTCGCCACCACGAACCGGCAGAGTGCCCTCCTGGACCTCGTCGACCGCTGTGACGCCGTGGTCGTGATCGGCTCCACCAACAGCTCCAACACCCGCGCCCTGGTGGAACTGGCCTCTGAGGCCGGCTGCGACAAGGTGGTCCGGATAAACCGGGCCGAGGAACTCCCGGACGACCTGGCTGGCACGATCGGCGTGACCGCCGGGGCGTCGGCACCCGAAGAGGTCGTGACCGCCGTGATCAATGCCCTCGCACCGGCCAACGGCGTCGAGACCGTGCGCCACACCGACGAGGACGAGTACTTCCCACCGCCCCGCAACCTCCGGGACCTGCTGCAAGCCATCCGGACCTTCGCCGGGTTGGGCTTCGGCGCCCCGCCACCCCCGGGCCACCTCGACGACCGCGCCATCGACGCCTCCGACGCACTTACCGCTCTCGGCAGGCCCGACCCGGACGGCTGAGAGCTCAGTCGTCAGACGGTTCGACGCCCGGAACCTGTAGCGCCGGTCGCCCGGCGAGGCGCTGGGCCTCGTCGAAGCACTCCTGCAGGCTGACCCTGAGTCGTTCGGTCAGCTCGTCGATCACACGACGGGGAATCCTCCCCTCGACAACCGGCGGTCGGATCGGCTCACCGACCACCATCACCACCCTGATCGGCCGGATGAACATCGAACCACCCGGCATGGCGTGGTCGGTTCCGGCGATCCCCATGGGAATGAGCGGCACCCCGGCCCGGGCGGCCACGAACGCGGGCCCGGCATGCATCAGGTCGGCCTCCACCACCGGGCCGTACTGGCGGGTGCCCTCGGGGAACATGACCATCGGCTCGCCGCGCTCAAGAACCTCCTGGCAGGCGCGCAGGGCCGCACGGTCAGCCGTGCCGCGCTCCACCGGGAAGCCTCCGACGATGGTCAGGAAGCGTCCGGCCGCACGGTTCTTCCAGAGCGACTCCTTGCCCAGGAACCGCTGGCGCCTCGCCGTGACCATGCCGCCCACCGGCGTGTCCAGATACGACCTGTGGACCGGCGCCAGGATGTACGCCTCGTCTGCCGGAATGTTCTCCCCGCCGACCACGCGGAACCGGAACCAGGCCTTGCACACCAGCCACAGCAGCGACCAGAAGAACCTGTAGGCGACGCGGTCCAGTAGCGACATACGGCGACCCAGGTCGTCGCTCACGACAGCATCCCGACGATGACGTCCACGACCTCCGGGACCGCCAGGTCCGACGTGTCGATGACCTCGGCTCCCGAGGCCTCCACCAGGGGGCTGGCGGCCCGGCTGGAATCGGCGACGTCGCGGCGTCGGATGTCGGCGGCCACGGCGACCGCGTCCAGGCCCGGCGTCTCGGCAGACCGTCGGCGTGCCCGGACCTCCGGCGAGGCGACCAGGTGGACCTTCAGCTCGGCATCCGGGAACACCACAGACCCGATGTCGCGACCCTCCATCACACCACCGCCGCGTTCGGCCACCCATGACCGCTGTCGGGCCACCATCTCGGACCTGACCCCCGGGTTCGCCGCCACGGCGGTCACCGCCGCCGTGACCTCCGCCCCCCGGATCGCCACAGAGGCATCCTCGCCGTCGACGATGCAGGCGGAACGGGTGACCTCCAGGGCCACCGAGCGGGCCACGTCGGCCACCGCCGGAACGTCACCCGGGTCGACTCCCCGGCACAGGACGGCGAACGCCACCCCCCGATACATCGCCCCGGTATCCAGGTACTCCATGCCGAGGCGATCCGCCACGGCACGCGCCACTGTCGACTTGCCCGACCCGGCCGGGCCGTCGATGGCGATCACCCGGTGCGCCACCGGCTCAGGTCCCGCCCCGGAGGAGGTCCATGTCCGCCACGAACCCCGGGTAGCTGGTGGCCACCGCATCCCAAGCGTGAATGGTCGTCGGCCCATCGGCTACGAGGGCAGCCACGGCACAGGCCATAGCGATCCGGTGGTCATGGTGGGAATCCACCTCCGTTCCGCTCAGGGCACCTCCCCTGACCACCAGGGTGTCGCCGTCAACCCTGACGTCGGCACCCATCCGGCCCAGCTCGGATTCCACGGTGGCGAGACGATCGCTCTCCTTGACCCGCAGCTCGCCCACACCCTCGAAGGTCGTCTCGCCGTCAGCGCAGGCCGCAGCCACCGCCAGGATCGGCACCTCGTCGACCAGTCCCGGCACCTCGCCGGCTGACACCGTCGTGCCCGTCAGCCCGGCGTGGCGCACCGCGAGGTCGCCGGTGTCCGGGTCATGGGAGATATCGGCGCCCATACGTCTCAGCACGTCCACGAACCCCGAACGGGCGGGTCCGGCATAGACGTTGCCGATCACGACGTCGGACCCGGGAAGGATCGCGGCGGCGACAGCCCAGAAGGCCGCCTGGGAGGGGTCCCCGGCCACGTCGTGGTCGAACGCCACAGGGCGACCCGGCTGGACCGTCACGCTCGTCAGGTCGCCTTCGGACCCACTGTCCAACGTGAGGCCGAAAGCCGTCATGAGCTCCTCGGTGTGCGCCCGGCTGGGCCGGTCCTCGACGACGGTGGTCGGACCCTCGGCCGACAGCCCGGCGAACAGGACGCAGCCCTTCACCTGTGCGCTGGCCACGGGCAACCGGTACTCGATGCCGCTGAGGCCGCCACCCCGGATCTCCAGGGGTGCGAGGGACAGGCCGTCCCGACCGCCCAGCGTCGCCCCCATGAGGCGAAGCGGATCCACCACCCGGTCCATGGGTCGACGCCGAATCGAGGCATCACCGTCCAGCACGGAGCGGAACGGCAGGCCGGCCAGCAGACCTGCCAGTAGCCGGATTCCGGTGCCGGAGTTCCCTACGTCCAACGGGTGGTCCGTCGCCGCGAGGCGTCCACCGCTGATGCCGATCATGCCGTCGGCGGCATCTGACACCTCGGCACCGAGGGCTTCGATGATCCGGCGGGTGCACGCGACATCCCCACCGTCGCTGAGGCCCCGCACCGTCGATGTCCCATCAGCCAGCGCCGCCAGCATCAGCACCCGGTGGGAGATGGACTTGTCGCCCGGCACCGAGACGCGACCCACCAGGGGGCCACCCGGCGCCACGACAAGGGGGCTCACGGCCGCCTCACGCCAGCGGTGCCGAGGTGGGTCGGTAGCCGCTTGCCATCAGCCCGCCCTTGAGCCGCTCGACCATGTCGGATTCCACGATGAGGAGCACCACACCCCGGTCGCCCTCAGCCGAGTGCGCGATCTCCAGGTCGTAGATATTCACGTCCAGGTCGGTGGCCAGCAGCGTGATGGAGGCCAGCTCGCCCGGCCGGTCCAGCACCGGCACCCGCACCTCGGCCAGCTCAGACGGACGGGGGGCACCGGTGGGAAGGCTCACCCGGGCGGACCTTGCGGTCTCGAGGCGCTGCAGCAGGCCGTCCCGGTCAGCACCGGCGACCTCTGCCCGCACGGCGCTGAGCGCCCGGATCAACTCCTCCAGGACCCCGTCGATGGCCGCTGCGTTCTCGCGGCAGATGTCGGGCCAGATTCCGGGATGGCCCGCAGCCACCCTGGTCATATCCCGGAAGCCACCGGCCGCCAGGCGCAGCACCGCCGAGTGCTCCTCGGAGCGGGCCGCGGCGATGCCCATGAGGGTGGCGGCCGTGAGGTGCGGAACGTGGGAGACAAGAGCCACCAGGGAGTCGTGGCGATCAGGTGGAAGGGTGAGGATCTCGGGCCCCAGGGAGGAGACCACCGAACGAACTCGGGCCAGGGCGTCTCCAGCGGTGCCATCGGTCGGGGTGAGTACCCAAATGGCGTCGGCGAACATCTCGGGGTCGGCACCGTCGACACCCTCCTGCTCCGAGCCGGCCATCGGGTGGCCACCGATGAACCGGTTGTCGTCCACAACTGCGACCAGGGGCGCCTTGACGCTCCCCACGTCGGTCACGAGGCCGTTGGGGGCAGCGGCCAGCGCTTCTGCCACCGCCGCCGGGAGTTGACCCACAGGGGTCGCCACGAAGGTCAGCTCGGCATCCGGGTCCCAGCCCGTGGTATCCACCGCTCCGACGGCCACAGCCCGGGAGAGACGGTCGGAATCGGGGTCCACGCCGTGGACATGCCAGCCCCTGGCCCGCAGCGCCATGCCGATAGAGCCGCCGATGAGGCCGACGCCCACGATGGTTGCCCTCCGGGCCGTACCGCCGTTCATCTCTTCAGCCGCGCCGGAGCGACGGGTTCTGGAGTCGCCATGGGAAACGATGCTACCGGCCACCCGTCGGCCGATCGGCCGGAGTTCCGACGCTGCTACCCGGCTGGATCAGCTCCCGGACGGGGCACCGGGGCCGGCCACGGCCCGCTGCAGGGACCGGAGCTCCTCACCGGTCAGCTCCCGCCATGCACCGGGCGCCAGGGACCGGTCCGCCAACGGCCCCACACGGGTCCGGATGAGGCGCACGACCGGGTGCCCTATGGCATCGCACATCCGCCTCACCTGTCGGTTCCGACCCTCGTGGATGGTCAACCGGAGCACCGATGGATCCAAGAGCGCGGCACGGGCCGGCGCCGTGACCCCGTCCTCCAGCTGGACGCCCTCCCGGAGTCGCCGTAGGGCGGCGCGCGACGGCGAGCCCTCCAACTCGGCCACGTACTCCTTCTCCACACCGAAGGAAGGGTGGGTCAACCTGTGGGCCAACTCGCCGTCGTTGGTCAGCAGCAGGAGCCCCTCGGTGGCGAAGTCCAGGCGCCCCACCGGGAACACGCGCGGCTCGGTCGGCACCAGCCCGACGACGGTGGGCCGGCCCTCGGGATCGTCGGCCGTCGTGACCACGCCCGCCGGCTTGTTCAACAGGTAGTGGACGAGGTCTGGTCGCACCCCGATCGGTGCCCCATCCAACTCGATCAGGGCCGTCTCCACGTCGACCCGCCTACCCAGCACGGCCACCTCGCCATCGACCAGCACCCGGCCCTCGGCTATCAGGTCCTCGCACACCCGACGGCTGCCGATGCCGACGCGGGCCAGCACCTTCTGGAGCCGGTCGCCCTCATGGGACGCGGCGTCCACCAGTCAGCCTTCCGGGTCTGAGGGCCCCGACGCCTCCGGCGGAGCGGCGGGCGGGCCACCCTCGGCGACCTCGACCTCGACCACGATCGGGTCCGGATCCGACCTGAGGCCACGCTCGAGCGCCTCCACGACCTCCGGGCCGGGAACGAAGTCGCCCAGCGGCGGCAACTGCGCCACGCCGTCCAGCCCCATCCGCTCGAGGAACTCCCGGGTCGTACCGAAGAAGACCGCGTTGCCGGGGCCGGCATCCCGGGAAACCTCGTCGATGAAGCCCCGCTGCTGCAGGGTGCGTATCACGCCGTCCACGTCGACCCCGCGGATCGCCGAGACCTGAGCTCTCGAGATCGGTTGCTTGTACGCCACTATCGCCAGCGTCTCCAACGCAGCGGCCGTCAGACGACTGGACTGGCCATCCACCACGAAGCGCTCGACCCACGGCGCCTGGTCGGGATGGCTCTGGTACCTGTAGCCGCCACCGACGCGGACCAGGGCGAACCCCCGGCCGTCGGCCTCGTACCCCGCGGCCAGGCCTTCACAGATCGCCTCGATCCGCTTCGTGGGCAACTCCAGCAGTTGGGCCAGGAGGTTCGGCGGCACGGGATCCACCGCCACCATGAGCATCGCCTCGACGGCACGCCGGGCCTCGACGTCGACGTCCTCCGCTCCGTTCACCCGGTCAGCCCTCGTAGGCGTCGATCAGGTCGACGTCTCCCCGGTCGGCTCCGGGACGCCAGCCGACGTGGATGTCGCCAAAGCTGTCCAACTGGTCCAACTCCACCACGCCCTGCTTGTAGAGCTCCAGGACGGCGAGGAACCAGACGACCACCTCGATCCGATCGACCAGCCCCCGGGTGAGGTGCCGGAAGGTGACGACGCCCCGGGCCGGCAGGCCGTCCGCGACCCGGGCCACGGCTTCGGCCACGCTGATCCGGATGGGGGCGATGGAGTCCGTATCGACGTGCACCGACGGGCGGGGTGCCATCGCAGCCATGAAGGCGGCCCGCAGATCGTCGGTGGTGATGCCCTCGAGCAGGTCGGGCGCCAGGTGGACGAACCGGTCCTCGAGGCCGGCACGACGCGGCCTGGAGAGCGCCGCTTCGGCGGCCATGCGCCGGAACGAGACCGCCGCGTCCTTGAACGTCTTGCACTCCAGGAGCCGGGACAGGAGGAGGTCGCGCTCCTCCCAGAGGCCGAACTCGTCGTCCCGATCGGCCCGTTCGTGAACCGGCAGGAGGCGCCGGGTCTTCAACTCGACGAGGATCGAGGCGATCAGGAGGAACTCGGTGGCCGTTTCCAGGTCGCACTCCTCGATTCGTTCCATCTCGGCCAGGTAGGCGTCCACGATGGCCGCCAGGGAGACCTCGTAGAGCTCGACCTCCTCCTTCAGGATGAGGTTCAGCAACAGGTCGAACGGGCCCTCGTAGACCGAGGTTGAGACGGTGACGCTCACCGGACGGACCCTAGGGAGTCGCGACGACCGTGCGGTGCATTCCCCCCCCGGCCGGCGCCGAATCCATCCATCCCGCCTAGCCGGGGCCGTACCGGTACCCTGACCCGCCATGGCACGAGTCTTCTCCGGCATCAAGCCCACGGGCTCCGTCCACCTCGGCAACCTGCTGGGCGCACTGCGCCACTGGGTCACCATGCAGGACGAGGCCGACGCCGTCTACTGCGTGGTCGACCTGCACGCCCTGACCGTCCGCCACGACCCCGCCGAGCTGCGGGCAGCCACCCTGTCGCTGGCCCAGATCCTGATCGCCAGCGGCATCGACCCTGAGCGCTGCACCCTGTTCGTCCAGGGACACGTACCCGAGCACACCGAATGCGCCTGGGTGATGGAATGCACTGCCTCGTTCGGCGAGCTCCGCAGGATGACCCAGTTCAAGGACAAGTCGGAGGGCACCGACTTCGTGTCCGGTGGCCTGTTCACCTACCCCGCCCTCCAGGCCTCCGACATCCTGCTGTACGACACCGACCAGGTTCCGGTAGGCGAGGACCAGCGTCAGCACATCGAGTTGACACGGGACATCGCCACCCGGTTCAACAGCCGCTACGGCGACACGTTCGTCGTGCCCGAGGCCGTCATACCCCCGGCGGGCGCAAGGGTCATGGACCTCCAGTATCCCGACAACAAGATGTCCAAGTCCGAGGATGGAGCCCAGGGAACGATCCTGCTGCTCGACGACCCGGCCGTCATCCAGAAGAAGTTCAAGCGGGCGGTGACCGACAGCGACGGCGAGGTCCGCTACGACCCGACCCTGAAGCCCGGCGTATCCAACCTGCTCTCCATCCTCGGCGCCGCCACGGACCGCGGTCCGGCGGCTGCCGCCGAAGGCATCGAACGCTACGGCGACCTCAAGGAGGCCACCGCCGAGGCGGTCATCGAGTTGCTTCGCCCCCTGCAGGCCCGCTACCACGAGTTGGCTGCCGACCCGGCTGAGACGGGTCGGCTGCTGGCACTGGGAGCAGACAAGGCCCGCACCGTGGCGTCGGCCACCCTCGACCGGATGCGGTCGAACCTGGGGCTCCTCCCCCGCTGAACGGGGCGGTTCCTGCCGTCACCGGTGCCAGCCGGAACCGGACCCGACCTCAGTCGTCGTCGGCGGCGTGGAGTACGTCGGCATGGCGCCGGTCCACGCTCCAGCGGTCCGGCTGTCGGTGGTGCTCAAGTGCCCAGGCCACAGTGAGCGGGTCGCTTCCGGACCCTGACAACAGGGCGGCCCCTTCCTCAGGGTGCCGCAGGTACAGGCCGACCCGTCCCCGGAACCCACCCCGGTCCGGCCACCCCTTTGCCCGGCCGGGCACAGCCACTCCCAGCACCGTCGCCGCCACCCGCCCGAAGGTGCCCAGGCCACTCCGGACCTTGCCCACGTCGTGGAGCAGCGCCGCTGCCATCACGGGTCCGGCCCCGGAGCCCGCAACTACTTCGGCCATCGGACCCTCCGAACCCCCGAGTACCGATTCGACCCGCCTGGCAACCGCCACGGCGTGCCGTCGGTCGGCGCCGGACATCTGTCGCCAGAGGTCCAGCTCGCCGCCGCCCAGCAGTCCGGCCACCCAGTCCTCGTCGGCCGACGACGGCCCACCTGGCCGGAGCGACCCCACGAACCTTCGGACCAGGTGCCCGAGGCGATGCGGACGGCCGGACCGGCCCACGCTCAGCGTCCCAGCCGACGCAGGGCCTGCAGGAGGCCGATGACCGTCTTGGCGTCCGTGATGGTGCCGTCGGCGATCATCGACTCCACGTCGTCCAACGGAACCCGCTCGACGGTCAGGTAGCGCTCCTCGATGCTGACGGCCTCGGCGGTCGCCGGGCCCAGGTCCGTGGACAGGTAGATCGTGGTCTCCTCGTCGCAGAAGCCGATCGAGTTGTGGAACCGACCCAGCTCGACGAGGTCGTTGGCGTACAGCCCGGCCTCCTCGACGAGCTCCCTGCGGGCGGCGGACGGCCTGTCCTCGCCTTCAACGTCCAGCTTTCCAGCTGGGATCTCCAGCATCTCGCGATCCAGCACCGGGCGGTACTGGCGGACGAGGACGACGTCGTCTCCTTCAATGGCCACCACGGCCACCGCCCCGGGATGGCGGACGACGTCACGCTCCATAACCTCGCCGGCCGGACCCTCGAAGGTCGCCGTGGCCAGCGTGATCACGTATCCCTCGTGCAGGACCCTCTCACCGGTCCTGGTGAAACCATGGCCCACGGGGGACCGACCTCAGCCGGAGGCTTCGACGTCGACCGAAATGAGCTGCGGGTTCCGTCCGCCTGCACGTTCAAGGGCCGCGCCGACGAAGGCCCGGAACAGTGGCGCCGGACGGTCGGGCCGGCTCTTGAACTCAGGGTGGGCCTGGGTGCCGATCCAGAACGGGTGGCCCTCCAGCTCGATGAACTCGACGAGGCGGCCGTCGGGCGACTCGCCGGAGAACACGAAGCCTGAATCCTCGAACCGGGCCCGGTAGCGGGGGTTGAACTCATAGCGGTGCCGGTGCCTCTCCGACACGACGTCGGTGCCGTAGATCCCGGCCACCTGCGAACCGGCCTGCAGCTGTGCGACGTAGGCACCCAGGCGCATTGTGCCACCCATGTCCGCCACGTCCCGCTGGGATTCCATCAGGTCGATTACCGGGTGGGGGGACGACGGATCGAACTCGCTGGAATGGGCCCGCTCCAGGCCGAGCACGTTGCGTGCGAACTCCACGGTCATGCACTGCAGGCCCAGGCACAGGCCCAGGCACGGGATCTCGTTCTCCCTTGCGTACCCGACGGCTGCGATCTTGCCCTCCACGCCCCGTTCGCCGAAGCCACCCGGGATGACGATGCCGTCCAGGTCCCGTAGGCGGTTCTCAACCAGCAGGCCCTCCACGTCCTCGGCCTGGATCCACTCGATCTGCACGTCTGCACCGTGGTGTATCCCGCCGTGCTTGAGGGATTCGACCACCGACAGGTAGGCGTCCACCAGGCTCACGTACTTGCCGATGAGTCCGATGCGGACCGGCCTGGTGGCCTCCGACACCCGCCGGTTGAGGTCGCGCCACTCGGTCAGGTCGGGTGGGTCGGTGATGAGGTGCATGGCGTCGCAGACGAACTGGTCCAGGCCCTCGTCGTGGATGACCAGCGGAATCTCGTAGAGGCTGCCTGCATCCGGGCAGTTCACGACGCCGCTGAACGGCACGTTGGAGAGGCGGGAGATCTTCCGCTCCAGGTCGTCGCCGATCGGCTCGTCGCTCCGGCACACGATGGCGTCGGGCTGAATGCCCGCGCCGCGCAGCTCGGTGACCGAGTGCTGGGTGGGCTTCGTCTTGTGCTCCCCGGACGGGCCGATGTACGGCACCAGCGTCACGTGCACGTAGCAGACGTTCGTGCTGCCCACGTCCAGGCGGAACTGCCTGATGGCCTCCAGGAAGGGAAGGATCTCGATGTCGCCGACAGTGCCGCCCACCTCGGTGATGAGGACGTCCACGTCGTCGCCGGCCAGGCGCCGGATCCGCCGCTGGATCTCGTCGGTGATGTGCGGGATGACCTGGACGGTCTTTCCCAGGTACTCACCGCGCCGCTCGGCGGCGATGACAGCCGAGTAGATCGAGCCGGAGGTGGCGTTGGAGTCCCGCGTCAGGTTCTCGTCGATGAACCGCTCGTAGTGGCCGAGGTCCAGGTCGGTCTCGCCGCCGTCGTCGGTAACGAAGACCTCGCCGTGCTCGAACGGGTTCATCGTGCCCGGATCGACGTTGATGTACGGATCCAATTTCTGGATCACGACCCTGAGGCCACGCTGCTTGAGGAGCCGTCCGAGGGACGCTGCGGTGAGGCCCTTACCGAGGGAACTCGCCACGCCACCCGTCACGAAGATGTGTTTCGTCACGGGGCGTCAATCTATCCGGGGTCTGCGGACCGCGCGCGGAGCCGACCCGGCATCCAGAGGTCGGGGGTCACCCCTCCGGCGGCCCGGAACGCACCCGGCGGGAACCCGGGGGTCAGGAGACGTGACCACGTGCGGCCTGCAGCAGCTCCTCGGCATGACCACGGGCCGTGTCGCTGTCGGGCGAACCCGACAGCATCCGCGACAGTTCGACCACGCGACCGTCGGCGTCCAGCGTCGACACGGAGGCCACCGTGCTACGACCATCATCTGTCTTGACGACCACCATCTGGTGGTCGGCGTAGGCAGCGACCTGGGCGAGGTGGGTCACCACCAGCACCTGGCTGTCACGGGCGAGCGAGGCCAGGGCTTCGCCTATCCGATGTGCCGCCGCCCCCCCGACGCCGGCATCCACCTCGTCGAAGACCTGGACGGGTGGCGATGCGGTGAGGACCAGGCCCACGGCCAGCATCGTCCGGGCCAGCTCGCCACCCGACGCCACGCTGGCCACCGGCAGCATCGGCGTGCCGGAGTTCGGCGAGAGGCACAGCACGACGTCTCCCCCAGCCTCACCGTCAACGGTCACCTCCACCGTCGCCGTGGCCATCGCCAGGACCCGCAGGTGTTCCTGGATGCGGGCGGCCAGGACAGGAGCAGCACGCCTCCGGGCCTCGCGGATGGCGGCGGCGGCAACCACCCTTGCGGCCTCCGCCGCAGTCCGGCGGGCGTCCAGGGCGGCGGCGATCGCCTCGTGGTCCTCCAGGCCTGCGAGCCGTGCCGCAGCCTCGGCGTGGTAGGCCATGACCGAAGCGAGGTGCTCGCCGTACTTCCGACGCAACTCGGCCAGCAGACGGCGCCGTTCGCTGACCGCCGCCAGGCGGTCCGGGTCCTCCTCGAGGCGTTCGGCCATGCCGCGGAGCTCGCCGGCGAGGTCGCCCAACTCGGCCATCAGGCCGACCAGTCGCTCGGCATGGGATCCGAAGGGTGGACGACCGGTCAGGCCCACCAGCGCCCCCGTGAGCGCATCCGACGCCGGCCCGTCGGCGTCCAGGAGGCCGAGGGCTACCTGGGCCGCTTCACGGTGGGCCACGGCATCGCCCAGCAGCGCCTCCTCCTCGGCAAGGCGGTCGTCCTCCTCCCCATCGGTCAGGCCGGCGGCCTCCAACTCCGAGACCTGGAAGCGGAGCAGGTCGATCTCGCGGGCGCGGGCCCGCTCGTCGCCACCCATGGCGGCCAGCTCGGCGTCCACCGTGGCCAGCTCCCGTACGGCATCGGACAGCGGGCCGGTGTCGACGGCGCCGAACCTGTCCAGAGCGTCACGCTGGGCTGCGGTCGCAAGGAGGCGCTGGTGTGCGTGCTGCCCATGGAGATCCAGGAGGCGACGACCGTGTTCGGCGAGCGATGCCGCCGTCTCGAGGCGACCATCCACATAGGCACGACTGCGCCCGTCCGCCGGCACAACCCGCCGTAGCACGATCTCGTCGTCGCCGTCCACGAAGCGTCCCTCCACGACGGCCTCGCCGGCGCCGGTCCGGACTATCGACGGGTCCGACCGACCACCCAGCAGGAGGTCGACGGCACCCATGAGCATCGTCTTGCCGGCCCCGGTCTCACCGGTGACGGCCGTCAGCCCCGGACCGAACACGACCTCGATCTCGTCTATGACCCCGAGGCCCGTTATTCGCAGCTCAACGAGCATCGCCAAACCCCCTGCCCCGGCGTCAGCATCGACCTGAGAGAGGTCGGTGGCGGACTGGAAGACTCATGGCGGCATCCTGCCACCGGGCTGTGACAACGCCGGCGATCACCTGTCCTCGAGCCCGAACTTGGTGGCCAGGAGGTGCTTGAAGTCACGGGGCCCGAAGGTGACCAGGCGGGCCACCCGGTCGGCGACCGTGCAGACCACCATGTCGCCCTCCCCCAGCACCACCAACTCCCGGCCGTCCACCGAGCAGGTGGCCTCCCGCTGCCCCAGCACCTCCATGGAGACCTCTGCCGACGGGTCCAGCACCATGGTCCTGTCGAAGAGCATGTGGGGCGATACCGGCGTCAGCTGGATCGCCCGGTGGACCGGGTCCACGATGGGTCCACGGGCCGAGAAGGCGTACGCGGTGGAACCGGTCGGCGTGGCGGCGATCAGGCCGTCGGCGGCATACGAGGTCAGGAACTCGCCGTCCAGGGCCACCCCTAGCCGCACCGTCTGGCTGGCGGCGGTCCGGGCGACGACCACCTCGTTCAGGGCGTGGTCGACCACCCCGGGCGAGCCGTCGGTCCGTCGCACCTCGATGCGCAGCATCATGCGCTCCTCGATGTCGTGGTCGCCGGCGAGCGTCCTGCCGACCGCAGCACCTGCCTCGTCCGGTTCGACGGTGGTGAGGTACCCCAGCTCGCCGTGGTTCACCCCCAGGACCGGCGCCGGATGGCCGTCCAGGAGGTGCACGGCCCTCAGGATGGATCCGTCACCACCCAGGCTGACCACGAGGTCCAGGTCGCCGACGGGGACATTCCCATCCAGGCCGGTGTCGTCCGACCGGACCACCCGGTGACCCCCATCGGCCAACGTGCCGGCCAGCGAGTCAGCCTGCGAAACGGCCTCCGGCCTGTCCTCGTGCACCACGAGCAGCACGACCGCCATCAGGCTTCCTCCCCCTCGGCAACCGATGCCACGAGCGCAGACGGGTCGAACACCGAGGACGACACCGCGTCGGCTGCACCCGCAACCACGTGCAGCAGGAACTCCACGTTGCCGTCAGCACCGGTGATCGGAGAGGCCATGCCCCCAATGATGGCCGCTCCGTGGGCCCGAATCGACCGTTCCACCTCGACGAGCACCTGCTCCCACACGGCCCGGTCCCGGATGATGCCGCTTCCACGGTCCACTTCGGCCTTCCCCGCCTCGAACTGCGGCTTGGCCAGGAGCACCAGCGGAGCCCCGTCCGGCACCAGGCCGAGCAGGTCGACCATGACCGTTCGCAGGGAAATGAACGACAGGTCCGATACCAGCAGGTCGAAGGGAGCCCCGATCGAGGTCCCGTCCACCCCCCGCACGTTGGTCCGCTCGTGGACGGCCACCCGCGGGTCGCCGCGGAGCCTCTGGTGGAGCTGGCCCCGCCCCACGTCCAGGGCCGCCACCGACGTCGCACCGTGCTGGAGGAGGCAGTCGGTGAAGCCACCGGTGCTGGATCCGACGTCGACGGCCCGCATGCCGTCGGGATCCAGGTCGAAGCCCGAGAGGGCCGCCTCCAGCTTGCGACCGCCCCGGCTGACGTAGCGCTGCGGCGGTCCGGCCACGACCACGGCCTCGCCGGCCGAGACCAGCCGTGACGCCTTGGTTGCCGGCGCCCCGTCGACGGTCACACGACCAGCACCGATCACCTCGCTGGCCACCGTCCGGCCCGACACCAACCCGCGTCGGACCAGTTCCTGGTCGAGGCGCCGGCGGGCGCTCACCCCAGGTGCTCCGTGACGGCACCCAGCAGGTCGTCGTGGACCGTGTCGGGCGAGGGATCGACCGGCAGGTCGTCGGAGGTGATCAGGCCGGACAGCACCAGGGACCAGCGCCAGCCCATCGCCCTGGCGAAACGCCCATCGGTGTCCGGGCGGTCGCCCACCATCACCCCGTCCTCGCCGGCAAGGTCCCGAACCAGGTCGCACATTGGCCCAAAGGGCTTACCGGCTATCTCCGGGGTGGCTCCGGTGGCCGCCACCAACGCAGCCAGCAGGGACCCGGCGCCCGGCCGCAGGCCGTCCTGGGAGGGAAAGCTGACGTCGTCGTTGGTGGCCAGGATTCGCGCCCCGTCCAGCACCGTCCGCATGCCGGCGGTAAGACCCCGGTAGTCGAACTCCTCGTGGAAGCCGACGACCACCGTGTCAGCCGGTCCGGAATCGACCATCTCGGCCCCCCGGGCCTCGAGCTCCTCGCGGCAACCCGGCCCGCACATTCCGAGGACCCGCTCGCCGGGAGCCACCAGACGGGCAGCGGCCATCCCCGACGTGACCACTCCACCCATGGCGTCGATGCCGAGACCGGCCAGCTTGTCGACGGTGTCGACGACCCGGCGACCCGAGTTGTTGGTCACGAAGAGGACCCGCTCGCCGGAATCCTGCAGGAGGCGAACAGCCTCGGCCGAACCGGGAACCCCATCGGTCCCCCGCCACACGACGCCATCAAGGTCCAGTGCCCAGGCCATCTACAACCAGCCGATCAGCGATCGCAGCAGACTGCGGTGGCCGGTCTCAGACTTCCCAGGTCGGCTGGGAACGCAGCAGCGTCGCCAGGTCGCCCCTGCCCAGTTGGGCCTGGACCTCGCGGATCTGGGCTGCCACCGACGTCGAGAACTCCCCGCTGTCGATGGCCCGAAACACCCCGACCGGGGTGGGCGTGGCCGGCGTCTTGGCCAACCGGGAGAGCGAGAAGGCGGTCGACGGGTTACGGATCGTCTCGTCGTGCACGAGGATGTACTCGATACCCACCTTGGCCACCTCGACGATCACCACGCCCTCCGGGCGGCGGGCCACCCCGAACTGCTTCTCGGAGCCGAACAGGATCGGCTTGCCGTGCTGCAGGTCGATCAGCATGTCCTCCCGGACGTCCTTCTTGGTGATGGTCGCGAACACGCCGTCGTTGAAGACGTTGCAGTTCTGGAGCACCTCCACGAACGACGAACCCTCGTGCTCGTAGGCACGACGGAACATCTCCTGCATGTGGCGGCGATCCATGTCGTGAGTCCGGGCTACGAAGGTGGCCTCCGCCCCCAGAGCGACGCTGATCGGGTTGAACGGACGGGACACGAGGCCGACCGGCGACGACTTGGTCACCTTGCCCTTCTGGCTGGTCGGCGAGAACTGGCCCTTCGTCAACCCGTAGATCTGGTTGTTGAACAGCAGGATGTTCAGGTTGACGTTGCGACGCAGCGCGTGGATGAGGTGGTTGCCGCCGATCGAGAGCATGTCGCCGTCGCCGCCAATCACCCACACGTCCAGGTCGGGGCGTGCCATGGCGAGGCCGGTGGCCACCGCCGGCGCCCGTCCGTGGATGGTGTGAACGCCGTAGGTGTTCATGTAGTACGGGAAGCGGGCCGCGCAGCCGATGCCCGAGATGAACACCGTCTTCTCCCGGCGTACTCCCAACTCCGGCATGAGCAGCTGCATCGCCGTCAGGACCGAGTAGTCACCACATCCCGGGCACCAGCGGACCTCCTGGTCGCTGGACCAGTCGGCGCGGGTCGTCTCCGGTACGGGATCCGGGTCCAGTTCGGTCCCCGGGTCGAGCACGTCGGTCACGACCGACCTCCTTCCAGCTCCGCTAGGCGTTCCCCGATGGCGTGCTGGATCTCCCCAGCGGTGAACGGCTGGCCCTTCATCTTGCTGAGTGGCTCCGCATCCACGAGGTACTCGGCCCGCAGGATCCGTACCAGCTGGCCCAGGTTCAGCTCCGGGACCAGAACCCGCTCGAACGATCGCAGCACGTCGCCGAGGTTGGCCGGCAGCGGGTAGAGGTGGGTCAGGTGGACGCTGGCGACCTTCCGGCCGCTGGTCCGGATGCGTCGGACCGCTCCGGTGATGGCACCCCACGTGGAGCCCCAGCCGACCACCAGCAGATCAGCGTCCTCGTCACCCTCGATCCTGACGTCGGGGACCGGTATGGAGGCGATCCGTTGATCCCGCAGGTGGACCATCAGCTCGTGGTTGTCCGGGTCGTAGGAGACGTTGCCGCTGCCGTCCTCCTTCTCGATGCCGCCGATCCGGTGCATCAGGTCAGGGGTCCCAGGCAGGGCAATGGGCCTGACCAGGTTCTCGTCGCGCAGGTACGGCCAGAAGACGCCGTCGCCATCCTCGTTCGTCTGGTTGAACTCGGTGGCGTGACTGACCGAAATTGGCTCCAGGTCCTCCACATCCGGCAGCAGCCACGGCTCGGACCCGTTGGCCAGGTAGCCGTCCGAGAGGAGCAGCACCGGCGTGTTGTAGGTGAGGGCGATACGGGACGCCTCGATGGCGATGTCGAAGCAGTCCGACGGCGTGCGGGCCGCCACGACCGGCATCGGCGACTCCCCGTGGCGTCCGTACATGGCCATCATCAGGTCGGCGGCCTCGGTCTTGGTGGGCAGCCCGGTCGACGGTCCACCACGCTGGATGTTCACGACCACCAGCGGGAGTTCCAGGCTCACAGCCAGGCCGATCGCCTCGCCCTTCAACGCCAGGCCGGGACCGCTGGTCGTCGTGACCGCCAGGGAACCGCCGTAGGAGGCCCCGATCGCCGCTCCGACCGCTGCGATCTCGTCCTCGGCCTGGAAAGTCGTGACGCCGAAGGCCTTGTGCTTGGACAGCTCGTGGAGGATGTCGGTGGCGGGCGTGATGGGATACGAGCCCAGGTACAGCGGCAGGCTGCTCAGCTGGGACGCCGCTACGAGGCCCCACGACAGCGCCGTATTGCCGTTGATGTTGGTGTACGTGCCCGGGCTGAGAGGGGCGGCGTGCACGATCATCCGCTGGGCGCCCAGTTCCGCCGTCTCGCCATATGCGTGCCCGGCGTTGAATGCCGCCTTGTTGGCCCCGATCACGAGGTCCTTGCCGGCGAACTTGGCGTCGATCCAGTCCATCGTCGGCTCAACGGGCCGCGAGTACATCCAGGAGAGCAGGCCAAGGGCGAAGAAGTTCTTGGACCGGTCGGCATCCCGGGGCTTGACCCCGAGGTCCTTGCAGGCGTCCTTGGTGATGCTGGTCATCGCCACCTCGATGACGCTGTAACCGGCCAGGTCGTCACCATCCAGTGGATTGTGGTCGTACCCGGCCTTGGCGAGGTTCCGCTCCTCGAAGGTGTCCTTGTTGACGATGAGGGTGCCACCGGGCACCAGGGTGTGGAGGTCGGACCGGAGGGCAGCCGGATTCATCGCCACGAGCACGTCCGGGGCGTCACCCGGAGTGGTGATGTCATGGTTCGAGATGTGGACCTGGAAGGCCGACACGCCGGCCAGGGTGCCGGCAGGAGCCCTGATCTCGGCCGGGTACTCCGGAAGGGTTGAGAGGTCGTTGCCGAACAGGGCGCTGGCGTTGGTGAACCTGTCACCGGTGAGCTGCATCCCGTCGCCCGAATCACCGGCGAAGCGGATGATGACCTCGTCAAGCTCGGCGGCCTCGCGGGCCTCGACCATGTCCGTCACGCAAGATCCTCCACCTGGGCCACGTTGCCCCGGCCGCTACTAGACGGCTTGGACCCTAACCGCGCGCCCGGGACCGGATGACGATCAGGGGCCGAACCTGACGGTTGAATCGGTCACACGTCACCGAGGTGGTCAGCCCACGTCCGTGCGGTAGTCGCCGAAAGGCTGGTCACGTTCCTGGAGGGCTCCGGTGAGCCCTTCTCCACGGACCTTCTCGAGGAACCCGGCCATCGCCGCAGAATGGGTTCCGAGAGCGCACAGCTCGGTACCCGCCCGGATCCCGGCCCTCATTCCCATGTACTCCATCTGCGTGTGCACGGCGCGTTTGTTCATCTGCACGATCTCGGTCGGGAGGTCGGCCACCCGTCGGGCGACGGCCAGCACCGCATCGTCCAGCTCCTCGACCGGGAATGCGGCGTTCGCCCAACCCTCCGCCACGGCTTCCACGCCGGTGATGGCGTCACCGGTGATCATCATCTCCATGGCCCTCCGCATTCCCAGGAACCAGGCGTGGAAGTGCATGTCCGGAACGCCGAACCGGACGGCCGGGTATCCCATGCGGGCATCGGTTGCCACGTAGACCAGGTCACAGCCCGTTGCCAGCTCGCTCCCACCGGCGAGGCACCAGCCGTGGACCTGGGCGATGACCGGCTTGGCGAGGTCCCAGATCCCCATCCAACCGTCGGTCACGTGGCGGGGCCACTGACCCTCCCCGGGCGTGGTCGGAAATGGCAGCTCGTGGCCGTCGCTGCCTCCACCCAGGTCGTAGCCCGACGAGAAGCATGTCCCGGCGCCCCGGATGATCGTGACCCGCACCTCCGGATCGACGTCGTGCTCGACCAACGCGTCCAGGATGGCGCCCCGCAGGGGATGGTTCAGGGCGTTGCGCTTCTCCGGACGGTTCAGCGTGACCCGTCGCACGCCGTCGGCCGGTTCGTCGACCAAGATCAGATCATCGGCCACGTCTTCTCTCCCCCGCCCCGGTTTCCTGTCGCCCGACGCCGAATCCCGACTCTCAGGCGAGGGTGATGGAGTCGTCCAGGTAGACATCCTGGATCGCGTTCAGTAGCTCGATGCCCTCGGCCATCGGCCTCTGGAAGGCCTTTCGCCCACTGATCAGGCCCAACCCGCCGGCCCGCTTGTTGATGACCGCCGTACGGACCGCCTCGGCCAGGTCGCCGGCTCCCGACGATGCCCCACCACTGTTGATGAGGCCGATCCGACCCATGTAGCAGTTGGCGACCTGCCAACGGCAGAGGTCGATGGGATGGTCGGTGGTGAGCTCCTCGTAGACAAGCGGATGGGTCTTGCCGTAACCGGGCAGGACGTTGTAGCCGCCGTTCGTGTCGGGGAGCTTCTGCTTGATGATGTCCGCCCCGATGGTGACGCCGAGGTGGTTGGCCTGCGCTGTGAGGTCTGCCGAACCGTGGTGGTCGACGCCATCCACCTTGAAGCCCGGGTTGCGCAGGTAGCACCACAGCACGGTGAACATGCCCAACTCGTGGGCCTGGGCGAAGGCGTCGCTGACCTCCTGGATCTGGCGGGTGGACTCCTCGGAGCCGAAGTAGATGGTGGCGCCCACGCCGGCGGCACCCAGGTCGTAGGCCTGGGCGACCGAGCCGAACATCACCTGGTCGAAGCGGTTCGGCAGCGTCAACAACTCGTTGTGGTTGATCTTCACGATGAACGGGATGCGGTGGGCGAAGCGTCGCGACACGGTGGCGAGCACCCCGAACGTGGACGCCACGGCATTGCATCCGCCCTCCATGGCCAGCTCCACGATGTTGGCGGGGTCCAGGTAGGCCGGGTTGGGAGCGAACGACGCCGCAGCGGAATGCTCGATCCCCTGGTCCACCGGGAGGATCGACACGTGGCCGGTTCCGGCCAGGCGACCGTGGTCCAGCAGGGACTGCAGGTTCCGCAGCACCTGCGGGGAACGGTCCGACTGTCCGAACACCTCGGCGACCGAGTCCGGGCCGGGCGTGGTCAGCTGGTCGACGCTGATCGTGGTCGACACATGGTCGAGCAGGTATGCGGCGTCGTCACCTAGCAGTGATGCGGTATCCACCTTCGGGGCTCCTGGTACGGCGGGCGGCTGTACGGCCGCTGTCTCTGCTCACCATAGGCGGCGCGCCCTCGGGCCGCGCTGCCTTATACCCGGCCCGGAACGGGCCGACCGGCATCGTTCAGGCCAGTGAACGGACCCGGTCGGAGACGTCGGCGAACCCGCCGTCGTGCCCCCTCACCCAGGTGAAGAGCTCCCTCGCCCGGGGAGCCGCACCGGACCGTTCGTACATGTCCGCGAGGGCGTAGGCCCGTCGCAGGTGGTGGTCCCGAGGGCGCGATGGGATCTTCCAACCCTTCTCGAGTAGCTGGATGGCCTCGGCCAGACGACCCTGGTCGGCTATCGCTCCGGCCGCCACCAGGCGACCCTCCGTGACCAGCGGGGCGCTCGGCGAGGCATCGCGCAGCTCGGCCCAGAGGACCTCGACGTCATCCCAGCGCCTCTGGGCGCGGTAGCAGTCGGCAAGCACGGGGTGCTGCTCGGTGCTGCCGGTGAGTTCCCGGAATGCCTCCAGGCGCTTCGCTCCGGCCCGCCAGTGTCCCATCCGATAGTGCACCAGGCCCAGCAGTTCGAGTACCTCCGGAACCCCGAGGGTCCGTTCGACGAGTTGGTTGAGGATCCGTCGCGCGTCCTGGAAGCGCTCGTCGTCAAAGGCGCGCGCCGCCTCCTCGAGGCGCCCAAGTGCCCGGCCGCCGGCCCGGTCGCCGAGGGTCCGTCGGAACAGGACGTCGGCATCCGGTAGGCGGGCCGGAGAATCAGGAAGCGGGATCCGCCCCAGTGCCCGGGGAGAGCGGTCGGTCCCACGGCCTGCTTCACCGCGGCTGATCGCCTCGGCAGCCTCCTCCCGAAGGCGGTCCGACCGTTCAGGTTCCGGACGGCGCGGACGCGTGGTCCGCTCGGCCGTCATCTCGGCCCGCTCCGGGCGATCCTCGTACTCCTCGCGCCTCAGGCGACCGGCTCCACGCCGCGCCACCCCGCCCCAGGTGCTCGGACCCGCTGCGTCCGGCCCTCGGCGTCGCCTGTCCAAATTGGGGCGACCGTCAGACCTGCCGCCAGAATCGCGCCGATCGCCAGACCTGTTATCAGGGCGACCGCCGGAACGACCACCGGGCCTGCCATCGGAATCACGCCGTCCATCAGGACGACCACCTGATCGACCACCGGACCGGCCACCGGAACTCCCACCCGGGCGCCCACCGGACCGGCCATCAGACCGGCCACCGGAACTCCCACCCGGGCGCCCACCGGACCGGCCATCAGACCGGCCGCCAGAACGACCATCGGAACGGCCGCCAGAACGGCTCCCGGAATCGCGGGAATCGCCGGACCCACCGCCCGACCTGCCGCCGGAACTACCGGCACGCTTCGGCCCACCTCGGGAGCCTCCACCCTGACGGGATGACCGTCGATCCTGTGGCGGAGCCATGGCAGATGACACTACCGGTGCGGTCGGAACATCGATCGTCCCTGCCGAGCCAACCCCTGTCCACCCGACCCCGGCGAGCAACCCGCCAACCGTCAACGGCACCGCACACTGGAGGCAGGCCAAATTCCTGGCGGCTACCGAATCCGGGACTCCGACTAGCGTTTCGCCCGATTCGTTACAGGAGACCTCCATGACGCTCTCGATAATCGCCCGCCACCCGGGGACCGGCCACCTGGGTGCGGCGGTTCACACCGGCTACCTGGCGGTCGGACAGAAGGTCCCCTGGGTCGAGCCGGGCGTCGGCGCCGTGGTGACGCAGGCGATCACCGAGGCCTCGTACGGACCCCGCCTCCTGGACCTCCTCCGGAGCGGCCACCACCCGGAAGAAGCCCTCGCCAGACTCCTGGAGGAGGACCCCCTGGGGGAATCCCGTCAGGTGGGGGTCGTCGACGCTCTCGGTCGGGTCGCCGCACACACGGGAAGCGACTGCATCCCTGCTGCCGGCCATGCGATCGGAGACGGATTCGTGGCACTGGCCAACATGGCCGAGACCGTCGGCGTGTGGTCGGTGATGGCCGATGCATTCGGTAGCGCCAGCGGCGAACTGCCCCAGATGCTGTGTTCGGCAATGGGCGACGGCAACACCTCAGGAGGCGACCTACGGGGTTCCAGCTCCGCAGCGGTACTGGTCGCCAGCGGCGACGCTTCCGTTCCGGCCTGGGACCGCCTCGTGGACCTTCGGGTGGACGACCATTCCCAACCCGTGGCAGAGCTCGGAAGGCTCATACGCCTCGACTCCATGTACGCCCTAATGGGTAGGGGAATCAACGCCCTCCATGAGGGACGACACGACGAAGCCATCTCGGTGCTCCACTCAGCGTCGCAGCACCCCCTCGGCGACGACCAGGCCCGATTCTGGGAGGCCGCCGCCCATCTGGCCTCTGGGGACCCAGGTGCCGGCGAAGCGCTCATCGAGATACTCGCCCGAAAGGACCAACGGTGGCGAATGCTCTGGGAACGCCTGGGTCCGGCGGTCCGGGGACCAGCTGACCCTTCGTAGCGATTCCTGCCCTATCGGATACCGCAGGCGCACGTTTCACGCACACGAAAACCAACCCGTCCCTGCGGGCACGAAAACCAACCCCAAAACGCGCTAGAGCGGGACCCCTAGGGGTCCCGCTCGTAGCGTTAGA
>Ga0257107_1000128_pt1 | contig 26846 bp, 17 predicted proteins | sample LP_taG_2_FD_190178 | JGI IMG/M metagenome (GOLD analysis project Ga0257107, IMG submission 190178) | Marine microbial communities from Northeast Subartic Pacific Ocean, Canada - LP_J_2011_P26_500m | ecosystem: Environmental > Aquatic > Marine > Oceanic | place: Canada: Northeast Subartic Pacific...
TTATTGAAGCTTTCCGCCAGTAGTATTGGTGATTACGAGACTTGCCCCTATAAATATCGTCTCAAACATATTGACAGGGTGCCGGAGCGTAAGACCCGTGTCACCATGGAATTTGGTGTTATAATCCACAATGTGCTGGATGAATACCATGGTTCTGAAGATCAAAGCTTAGATAATCTGATGCGGTTGGTTGAAAAACACTGGCGCACCGATGCTTTCGAATACCTTCTGCGAGAAGAAGAATTCAAATTGCAAGCCCAAGAACTACTTAAAGCCTATCACAAGTATATTCAAGATCACCCTCCCCAGGTAGTGGCCCGGGAGCGCAAATTCAGTTTTACCATTGCTGAACTACAGGTCATGATATCTGGGAAGATCGACCGTATTGATCAGGAAGGCGATTGCCTGGCTGTGGTGGATTACAAGACTAGCAAGAATAAGGAAAAAGCCAAAGGCAGCCTGCAACTGGCCTTATACACCGAAGCCCTCAAGCGAGATGCGGTTGAAGGCGTAAGTGGCAAGCCGGGAAGCACGATTCTTCATTTCCTTCGTCATCCGGATGATCCCCTGGAAAGTCATGTATTCGATACAGCGGATCTGGATAAACAAATGGAAAAGGTCACAGCAGTATCCGCGGGAATACGCAGGTACGAATTTCCTACAAAACCTGGTGATTTTATCTGTCGGAATTGCGACTATAGGGAATTTCTATGTCCGGCCTGGGAAGAGAACTAAAATATTTACCCATCGGGTAATGAGATTCACATATCTATAATAAAATAAGTGACATTTTTTTTCTTACTTCTTTATTATTTGAAAATCCACCACACCGTTGAAATTCGAACCGACCACATTGATTTTTCCCGGATAACTAAGTGCATTGCCGCCCATGGTATCACTGCGGGTATAAACCATGTTACCCAAAATTAGGTACCTCAACAGTGTTGAGTCCGCACTATTGTTTATGTAAATCGAAGTAGTATCACTTCCCGAATATTCATTAACAATTAAGGTTGTGGCAAGTACTGCATTGGAATCAAGGGCAAAGGAAAGATCATAGTATTCATCAACCTCATAAGAATTACCCCGGAGCGCAAAGGTAAAGACCTCAGCCGTGTTGATAACGAATGGTAAGTTGTCTATGAGCCCATCATCTGGCTCAGGCGGGCCAACACAGTTATAAAATAAAGAGATCGCGACAAGGATATAGGTATGCTTCACGCAGCGTCATTCTCGATCTGATCTTGATCCGGTCGTTTCAGTTCCAAGTCAACAATTTTTTCCATTGGTTTTTCCAACTGGCGCGCCCGCGGTCCACTGAGTTCATCATAATGTTTCTGAACCGTACCAATAGTTTTCCCCAGGGCACCCAGCTTTTCTATGAATTTTTCCCATTGTTCCTTGAAAGCACTTACCAGAGCCTGCATATCCCCTGCTCTTTGCTCTAAAGAAAAGTTGGATACTGCCTGACGAATCAGGGACAGGATCGCGTAGAGCGTGATAGGTGAACAGAGTAGGATCCGCTTGGACAGGGAAAAATCGATCAGATCCTTATCCTCCTGGTTCAGGAATGAATAAATACTTTCATTGGGAATAAACATCAGCACATAATCAACTGTACCCGCTTCCGGGTCGATATAATTGCGTTTAGCGATTTCTTTCACATGATTGCGTACGTCAGCAAGGAAGGCTTTCTTTTCACTGTTCTGATCATTTTCATTTTCAGCAGCAAGAAAACTCTCATAATGGCTGAGAGGAAACTTCACATCCATATTTATATGACGATCCTTTGGTAGATAAAAGGTGAAGTCCGGTCGGTCCCCGCCTTCCTGGGTCTGTTTGGCATAGTTAATACCTTCCGCAAGGCCAATAAAATTCAATATATCTTCCACCATTCGTTCGCCCCATTGACCCCGGGCCTGGGAACTAGACAGAATCTGCCGTAATTGTGAGGTTGTGTCTGATAGTTCAGTAATACCTTTATGGGAAGCCTCCATCTGGCCTTTCAGTTCAGAGGTTTGTTTGCCGAGTCCTTCCAACTGATCCTTCATTTCCTTGATATTGATGTCAATGAGCTTTTTCTTTTCGTCTAGTTGTACATCAGAGGATTTCAGCAGTTCGCCAAACTTGCTTTCTGCCAATTTCAGAAATGTTTCAATATTCTGATCTAACGCTTCCCGCGACATGTTGCCAAAAATATCTTTTAGGCCGTCCTCTCCTACTCGAACTGAATCCAATTCTTTTTGGCGCATGAACCAGATGATCATTGCGCCAGCAGCAAAACCAATCAGAAAAAGTATGATACCGGTAATAAAATCCATGTTTAAAAATACGGTAAAAACTGTTTATCGTGGGCACCATTTGGCGCCGCATTATTTCCCGATTGAAGGAACACTACATTGACCTCCCCAGCCCGCCATCCGCGCGGATATTTTGTCCGGTGATATAACTGGCTTCTTCTGACAATAAAAATGCTGCTGTCTTGGCTATTTCACTTACGGCTGCTTCCCGACCAAGTGGTATGGCAGATCGTATCTCATCACTTACTTCATAGCTATCTACAAAGCCGGGTAAGAGATTGTTCATGCGTATCCCATCCTTTCCGTACTTGTCAGCAAATAGCTTTACGTATGCAGAAAGACCCGCACGAATAGTGGATGATGTAGGAAAGGCCAAATTGGGTTCCTCTGCGCCAAAAGAGGAAATATTAACGATGGATCCGCCGTTTTTCAACATTAAGGGTACCACCAGGCGACACATCCGTACCACGTTCATCAATAACAGGTCGAAGGCTTGGCGCCAGTCCGCATCTGTTATTTCCAGCAGTTCACCTTTAGGCGGATGGCCGGTATTATTGATCACAGCGTCTACCTGATCATAGGATTCAACTGCCAGATCAACAAGGTTTTGCAGATCATCCGGATTGGTTACATTACCAATCAAACCTTTCCCACCTAATTCATGAGCCAAGGCCAGTACGCTATCGGTGGTGGACATGAGCACCACATGGTAATTATTTTCCGCCAGTTCTTTCGCACAGGCTGCACCCATACCTCGGCTGGAAGCAGTTATAATGGCTACTTTATGTTTCATATCAGAACCAAAATTAATCCCCAGCTAACCCAAGGATTTCTGCTTTTTCAGCTAGTGCATCGATAACGAACTGAATGTGTTCCGTCATATCTATTTCCAGTTCTTCTACACTGAGGAATATATCTTCCCGTACTACACTGGCCGCAAATGATTTTTGCTTCAGCTTTTTTTTAACTGATTTTGGTTGAACTTCAAAAATTGACCTGGAAGGACGTACATAGGTGACAGCAAAAATAAAGCCGGTTAATTCATCAACTGAAAAGAGCGCTTTGGCCATATCTGTGTCCCGGGGAATATCAGTATATGTAGCATGTCCCATAATCGCTTTGCAGATAGATTCAGGGTACCCTTTGTCTTTCAATATTTCATTGCCCTTATAGGGGTGCTCTTCCATGGTGGGGTACATTTCATAATCAAAATCATGGAGCAAGCCGGCTATACCCCATTCATTAAGATCTCCACCATATTTCTCTGCCATTTTGAGCATGGCCTGTTCAACGCCCAGGGCGTGACGCCGCAAAGAATCAGATTTGGTGTATTCATGCAGTAAGGCCAGCGCATCGTCGCGAGTTGGGTGATTGGGCATAACCTATACAGTGGGTTAGGATCCGATCAAATCCAAAACCAAACGAATCACGTTACCCGTAGCTCCACTTGGCGTATATGGTTTTTCTTTTACTTTACCTTGTGAAGTAGTTTCTGTGTCTGCCCAAGCAGTGCCAGCAATATCAAAATGACACCAGGGGATACCATCCTTGACAAATTCCTTCAGGAAGGCTCCACCGGCAATGGATCCTGCCTGCATAGGTGCCCCAATATTTTTAACATCTGCTACCTTAGATCGAACCTGATAACAATAATCATCCCAGAGGGGCAGTTCCCATACCTTTTCAGCTGTAGCCTGAGATGAAGCTTTCACTTTTTTGATCAATTTTGCATCCGTACCCATAATACCTGTCGCTATGTGACCCAAGGCTACAATAACTGCACCAGTAAGTGTTGCGAAATCAAGTATGTATTCCGGTTTATAGTGTTTGCTGGCATAGGCCAGTGCATCAGCAAGGATCAGTCTACCTTCCGCATCGGTGTTAAGCACTTCAATAGTCTTATTATTATAGGCTTTCAGGATATCGCCGGGTTTATAGGCCTTTGCTCCGCTTAGATTTTCTGTGGAAGGAACTATCCCAACCACATTTATTGCCGGTCTTAAATCAGCTAAAGCATGCATAGTACCCAAAACCACAGCAGATCCACACATGTCAAATTTCATTTCATCCATTTTCGAAGCTGGTTTGATTGATATCCCACCAGAATCAAACGTGAGCCCTTTGCCAACAAGCACTTTTGGTGCTTCCGACTTTTTGGTGCCCCAGTATTCCATAACGATGAATTTGGGCGGTTCATCGGTTCCGGCAGCAACACCAGCTAAAGCGCCCATACCCATTTTCGTAAACTTTGCACGATCAAAGACCCACACCCCCATGCGACCTCTCCGGCCGATTTTCCGTGCTTCCTGAGCCAATTTTGTAGGGGTGGTAACATTACCTGGGTGGTTTCCAAGATCGCGGGCAAAACACACGGCATTGGCTATAACTGCGCCCTTTTTCAATCCAACACGGTCCCAACTGCGAACTGTAACTTTTTTTAATAAAAATTGATCATCCTTATTCATGGTCTTGTAATCTAGGAACTGGTATGAGCCCAGAATGACACCTTCTGCCTGGGCCTGGGCCGCACCTTCTTTATCCTGGGCAAAATCTTCCATTAATACAGTGGCCAGTTTATTTCTTATAGCAGTTCGCGCCACCGTTCCGCTAGCCCGCCGAACCTGTTCCAGGTCCAGTTTTCTTTTCTCACCCAAGCCAACTGCCATTAGACGGTAGTTTTTACCAAAAAATATTCTGGTTTCACCGGCACAGCCGGTGATATCGCCACCTTTAATTGCTGAACGTAACTGACCGCCTACTGCTTCATCTACATCCTTGGCCATTGGTGTTAACTTTCCGCCACTAAAAATACCAATCGCTATCACGTCTGCTGATAATTCAGACCATGTTTTTGTTGTAGCTGAAACGGTTTTCAAATGTGCCATGTAATGCTCCTGTTTAATTCAATAAATTTACTTTTTACCCTTAACCAAATTATCAACTACACCGGGCTCTGCAAGTGTAGATATATCGCCCATATTTCCTGTATCACCTTCCGCTATTTTCCTCAATATACGGCGCATGATCTTTCCTGATCTAGTTTTGGGTAATGCCGGCGTATATTGGATTTTATCTGGTTTTGCATGGGGACCAATATCCTTTTTAACACTTTCTATAATTCCAATATTTATTTCTTCATTTTCTGTAACGCCGGTCATAAGGGTTACAAAAGCATAGATTCCCTGGCCTTTGATATCGTGCGGAAAACCAACTACCGCTGCTTCCGCCACACCAGATGCTTTTCCTATCGCGCCTTCAACTTCTGCGGTACCGATACGATGTCCGGAAATATTCAATACATCATCTACGCGTCCGGTAATCCAGTAATAACCATCCTCATCCCGGCGAGCGCCATCACCTGTAAAATAATATCCAGGAACTTGTGAAAAATAGGTGTCAACAAAGCGTTGGTGATCACCGTATAACGTGCGCATCTGACCTGGCCAGGACTCTTTAATCGCTAAGAGCCCCTGCACATCATTGCCTTCGATCTCTTGCCCATCTTCAGTCAACAATACGGGGTGAATACCAAAGAATGGATTGGTCGCGGATCCGGGTTTGGTAGGCGTTGCCCCTGGTAATGGTGTAATCAAGATACCACCGGTCTCAGTCTGCCACCAGGTATCGACAATGGGACATTTCCCTTTGCCAACAATATTATGGTACCACATCCATTCCGGTTCCTTAATTGGTTCCCCAACAGTGCCTAACAAACGCAGGCTCGATAAATCTCGGCTGGTCACCGGTTCATCACCTTCTTTCATCAGCGCGCGCAGGGCCGTAGGCGCAGTATAAAACTGTTTGACCTTATGCTTATCAACTACATCCCAGAAACGACCATAATCGGGGTAATTTGGGACACCTTCGAACATAATAGTGACAGCTCGATTAGCCAAAGGCCCATAAACAATGTAGGAATGGCCTGTGATCCATCCGATGTCCGCCGTGCACCAGTAAACATCACCTGGATGATAATCAAAAATCTTTTCATGGGTAAAGGACGTGTAGACAAGGTATCCGCCACTCGTATGCAGGACACCCTTAGGCTTACCGGTAGATCCAGAAGTATACAGGATAAACAATGGATCTTCAGCATCCATTTCTTCCGGCTTACATGTTGGTTCAGCTGTCGCCATCGCTTCGTGCCACCAGAGATCACGTTCATTGACCATTCCCACTGTTTGACCTGTACGCTGGACCACAACTACATGTTCAATTGATGGCGTTTCAGCAACCGCTTTATCTGCATTATCCTTCATGGGAATATTCTGTTTTGTACCGCGAACGCCCGTGTCCTGGGTAATCAATACCTTACAGGCCGAATCGTTGATGCGGTCCCGCAAAGAATCTGGACTGAAGGCACCGAAAACAACTGAATGCACAGCACCGATGCGGGCGCAGGCCAGCATGGCAACTGGCAATTGGGGAATCATCTGCATATACAAGCACACTCGATCACCTTTCTCTACGCCAATACTTTTCAATACATTGGCAAATTTCTGTACTTCCGCCAGCAATTCGCCGTAAGTAAAGGCCTGATCTTCTTCGGGGTTGTTGCCCTCCCAGATAATGGCAGTCTGATCACCATGACCAGCATCCACGTGCCGGTCCAGACAATTATAGCTTACGTTCAGTTTCGCGCCATCAAACCATTCTATATTGCCCTTTACAAAATCAAATTCCCGAACACTATCCCATTTTTTATACCAGGTAATTCGATCCGCAACTGCGGACCAAAATGCATCCGGATCAGACATGGATTTTTCATATAAATCCCGGTACTGATCCAGAGAGCCTATTAAAGCACGGTCAGAAAATTCCTGATTGGGATAAAAAACAGGGTCAGCCATAAGTCAAATCCTCAAATAATAATACGGTTACAATACATCCTCGGAAAAATCCCGCTAATTAAGCGGATATAATTTATGTTAAGGAATATTTTATTGAATGTTTTTTTAGCCTATTTCAGGAATACCATTTTACGGGTACTGCTGAAACCATTGGCTTCCATCCGGTAAAAATACATTCCAGAAGGAACGGCATTACCATATGTATCCCTGCCTTGCCAGACCACCTGATGATAGCCAGCATTAAAGGGTCTATTCTCCAAAAGAACTATCTCTCTACCCAGCAGATCATAGATCGCAATGCGCGTATGGGCATCTTCTGGCAATTCAAAGCGAATGGTTGTAGTAGGATTGAACGGATTAGGATAATTCTGCCCCAGGGCATAGCGCGCAGGTACAGGTATTATTTTAAGCAGCGCTGTTCCGGCCAATATTTCTTTACCTTCTTGATCGTGGAAACGTACCTGAATCCCTTGATTATAATCTGTTTCCGTATCCAGTATCATATCGATCACAAAAACTGAATCCAGTGTTTCGCCAAGAGTGGCAAAAGTATAGGCTTTGACACCAATTAAACTGTCTTCATTTACAAGAACGAAGTGTTGCGCACTAGAACGTGCTCCGAATACATTGATCACATCATAATTCAGATCAGTGAAGATTATTTGTCCCGCGGAAGTATTCTCGGGTAATTGGATCCGTAACTGACCTCCATTATAAGTCGCTGATAGATCCACGTTATTGCCCGAGGTCATTAGCATTGTGGGCATATATGTTTTGTAGTACCAGTTCCACATTCGGGAAAATATGGACAAATCTCGCAGATTGGCTTCGCCATCCAAGTTGGGTTCATAGTGTGGTGGTTCATGCTCAACCGGAGCAAGATCAATGTCAGGCCAGCGGGTGTTAAAACGAACAACATCAGCCACATCCAAAACGCGATTACTATCCAGATCCCCCCATAACGTACTGTACAGGACAATGGTCTCTGCCATTATCATACGGTTTAGACTGGTCACACTATCAAAATTGAAATAAAGTGTATCTGCTGTCAACAATCGTTCAGTCAAGGAAACCGATACTATACTATCGTTATGGATAAGACTTTTGGTGTAGGGAATTGTGTCAGTACCAATATTATTAAGGCTAAACTTATAAGAGGGTTTTATCTTTTTATTAAATTTGAATTCAATCGTTTCCAAGGATAATACATCCAGATAAGTGTTCAGCGATGGCATTACCGTGTCTAGTTTAGCAGGCTGATTATCAAATTGTATTCCATCTGTTCGCACCGAATCAGACTTATTTCCGGCCATATCCACCGCTCGTACAGCCACAAAATATTGCATATTCTTCTGTAACATTAAACCCTCAATAACTGAAGAATCTGCTAGTGTATCCACACTAAACCAATCCAATACCTTTACGGTATCCGGTTCATCGAGTATACTTAATTCATAACTCCCAATTTTTCCGGCGACAACTTCTGAAGCCCTATCTGAAAATCCCTGCCAACGGACATTAAGGTGGGTCGAATCAATTGTCCAATCAAGGGAATCATTTAGTAGATCAAAACCATCTATTATGGTTCCCTCAATAGGCGCAATAATATCGACTGTAATACCATCACCTACAATTGTGTCTGACTGGTTACCAGCGCCATCAATCGCGTAAGCCTTAGCATAATATGTCATTCCAGTTACCATGGGGGAAGGAATTGCTATCAAAGTATCCCCAACTTCAGATGTAAAATTTTCAGGTTCATACCATAATATGGCATCACTTTGCTGCGGTTCAGAGAATCGAGAAAGAGCATAATAATAACGATATATCCCTGAAATAAGGTCTCCCCCATCCATAACCAAACGTAAAGAATCTGCGCTAGCAGTGTAATCCTTATCTGTAACACCACCTTCATTAATATAGTTAATAAAAGGTGCAGTATAATCAAATATGACCCGCGAACCATCGGTGGCTTGCGAATTGGTGCCTCCAGGATTTCCAGCTGGGTCCTGGGGTGTAAAGCTAAAGTTTACGTTACCCTCTACATCGGTTGAATCCATCCGTTTAGTAGCTTTCCAAACATTTATATCAACTTCAATGACCTCTGCAGTATCCCCCGCAATTAATACGAGAGGTGTAATTATCTCTTCTTGAACACGGAAAAATACATAAATATCATTATCCAATGTGGCCCCCTGGGTGTTGTAATAATTATTAGACTTTATCGCAATACTATCAACACTAGGAGCTGTTAAATCAATTTGCAGTTGGTTACTACTTGGTGTACCTATGCGGATATACCCTGCAAAATCATTAATCCGGGCTGTAAACAACGCTGTTGCACCCTGAGCAAAATCTTGAGAATTCACAAAATCGATCCGACGTATATTAACAGTCTCATCAGTATTAACTGAATCAATTGTTAAAGGATCACCAACTTCCAGGGTATCACCACCATCAAAACTAACCAATACCTGGACCGCACCATCAATTAGACTAGAATCATTATCAAGAGGTACTGTAACCAATATATTTTGGTTTGTACTATTCCAGTATCCTGGCACGACCATACCACCATCAGCTATAACTTGCCCTACCGTAAAATTTGATGGCGGTGTCTGATCAAATACAACATATGAATTATTGCTGGTACTATCAATACTGGCACTATTTCCCACCAAATCCGTAGCGGAAATATTAAATCGTACCCGGCCTTCACTTTCTGATCCAGTAATTACGTACGTAGCGCGATAATAATTATTATTCAGTGCAGTGATGGAATTGGCTGGATTATTCAATATAATTACTGACGAATCAGAAACAGCTTCATGTATACGAAATGTAAGATTAATGGCATCGTTTTCCCCTGCTAAGGTTGAGTCCGCACCGGTTGAGGAAATGGACACCATTGGGAAAACGGGATCAGTACTATCAAAGCGCACATAACTGCTATCCGTTGTCGTGGTGATATTGTTATAGGGGTTACCATTTAGGTCTGTATAACCAATAGCGAATTGAACAATTTCATTCTGGTCATCGCTTGCGGCAATGATATTATAAAGATAGCGATTACTACTCGGTGACTCGGCTTCAGCCGTTTGTCCACTGATTAAAGCACTGTTTAAACTAATTGGCATATCAGTCCTGATCTCAACAATAATTGAATCACCAGGCTTGGCCAATGTATCTCCCAAGCTATTGTTAGACCTGATTTTTGCCACGAGGATCTCTGGTCCAGAAGCGCTGAAATCCACACTGCCTCCATCCGCATCAACTTCCGTATAGATTTGACTCATATTTCGTGCGGTATCTCCCCCCGCAATACTAAATGGCAGTACCCCCTCTGTTTCCGCACCAGTCATACGCCGCCAAACTTTGGAAGAGCCATCTACATAATCATATCCATCAAACGCCTGGCCGCCAATATTGCCTGCAACCGTATCAATACCTTCAGATTGTCCCGAAAACTGCACGTAAACTGTATCGCCAAGGATTGCCCGTGTCTGATCATCGTTGGTAGAATAAATCATTTTACTGATCAGGCTGGGCGGTGTTTGATCAATTTTTATAATTGAAGCACTAGTATCCAACCGAGTAGAATTATGAGGAGCATCCCAAATAATACTATATAATTCTACATATAAATTTTCAGTAAATCCGGTAAGACCTTCAAATACAGAGTCCGGGAAAGTAATTGTATAGTCTGTTCCAAGATGATTTTCTAGGATATTATAGGCTGGCGGATACAATTGCCGTGATACGTCTGAGTTCGAAAAAACTGCATAAGGAGTAGCAATCCCCTGTACCAGAGTTGGGTCATTGGCTATTGGAATGGTAAAATTTAAGCCGGTGTTGGTGCTGTTCCAAAAATGTTGCGCCACTGTGCCTCCGGTGGGCACCATTGGACCGGTAGTATCATATCCAGGCGAGGTAGTATCGCATTGTACAATTGAACCATCAGTGGTTGTTTCTATCGTACCCTCATTATTGGCAAAGTCCCGGTAGTTGAATTCAAAATCGATGGTGGGTGCGGCATCACCCAGATTGTGCCCACAGGGATCATTTTCATCTATGACAAGATAAGCCGTAAATGTGGAATCATTATTAGAACTGGTCACTATCGCACTATTTAAGCCTAAAATATATGCAGTTATGCCATCATCTCCAGGCCTGAGTCTTTCACTGGCATCAATACGCACATAGACCGTGTCACCATGTCCAACACTATCTATTGTTGCGTAATCAGTATTATAGCTGTTACTGGAATAGGTTGTAGCAAATATTATGGTTGGTGGCACATCATCATAAATCACCGCTGTTTCATCAGTCACTGCTGTTACTGTATCGGGGTTTCCAAATAGATCAGTATAGTTGATTGAAAAGGTTACCGGACCATTTGTCTCACCACCGCTAAACTGGTAGCCAGCATTATAAACATTACCACCCTCATTTATAACTGTTGCAGTATTCCCTTGAATTGTTACTGTTGGAGTTGCTACCGTTTCTGAAGTAGTAAAATTAACCGTAACTATATTTCCACTTTTAGCATATCCTGTATACAACTCATTATCTGATTCTATGGAAACCGGAGTAGCTGGGTCTAGGTTCTGTTTTACTAGCAGTGTTTCCGTCGCCTCTGCACCAATAGTTTCATTACCCGCAATATCGATCAACTTGGTACCCAGGGTCAATTCTACGTCCTCATCAAAATCTGATACAGTTTCCAGGTAATCAGCAGAGGTATTTACAGTCATTTGATTGGGGGGAAGGTCACCCAGAGTGATAATATTGTCTACCCCAAAGTCATTGTAACTACCCCCGTCTACACTGGCTTGTAGTTTAATTTTTGCACCCACTAGTGCGGTGTTGTCATAGTTCTCTTCCAAGAAATCCCGGTTAATCAATGCTGATGGTGCCTCAGGTGCCCAATATCCATTGACACCCATTACTGCTTCATTGTTACCAGTCAGATCCGTCAAATTCCCTGTCATGGGTAAATAAGCAACCAACCCTTCTTCTGCCGGATCCACAGTCCAGGATCGAAACCCGGCAATTTCTTCCTGGCTGCGGGCGTAATTCCAGACCCGCACTTCACTGACATTACCATGAAAATAATTATAAGCGGCATCATTCAAAAACTTGCCAACATAAAATTGTGTTCCACTAACATTTGTAAAATCCACATCCCCGGTTTGATCTGAAGAATTCACTAAAACGCCATCCTTATATAGTTTAATCACTGAGCCATCATACGTACCCGCCAAATGAGTCCAGACACCATTTTGAATACTTGTAGCCGGGTTCGACTCCCAGTCATCTTGCACCATATTATCTGTGATAAGGAAAAACCGCCATAGACCATTAAAATATACAAAACCATACCCCGATTCCGATCCACCCACAGCTTGGCCATAGGCCACCAAACCATCATATGTATCTGCTGACTGTACCTTTGTCCAGACCTCCAGCGTTAATGTATTTAATTGTAAACCATTGCTGCCATGGCTGGTTGCTGCGCCATCTTGGTTACCATAAGCCCGGCTCCAACCATCCAAAGGATCAAAACTTAAAATTGCTGAATCAGCAGGCAGGGTGAGAGTAATATTTAAAGATGTATTGGTGCTGTTCCAGACTTGGTCAACAAAATTTCCGCCAACAGGCAAGATATCATTCGTATTATAGTCAGCTGGACCAATGCGGTCAACAATCACATTTGAATTATTAGTAGTTTCCCGTACTGTCTGGCCCGGAATGGTATCTGTACTGGTAAAATCGATAGAAAAGAGTACAGGCCCTTCCAGGTCGGCTGCGGTTATTGTTTTTGAGGCACTGAAATTTGTACCGCTGCCGGCAGTCGTTACAAATTCACCATTCATGACCACCGTTGGGGCCGCTATCAGATCTGTATTGGAAACCATTGTAATAGTAACTACATCATCATTAATGGCTCCGCCGGGATTTTCCGCTGGCCCGGAAATACTCACCGTATTCAAAACTGGTTTAGCGTATACTTTTACATTATCTATCCACCAATCCCAAATATTGTAGGACCAATTACCATATGCACGAAACCGTAATTGCAACGTATCAAGGTTCCTTAAATCAGTTAAGTTAAAACTATTATTCCCCCAAGGTATATCCTCGGCACCCAAAGCCTCATCCGCAAGAAATGTTAAAGCGTTCTCCCATCCTGATCCAGTATTATAATCAATATCAAAATATTCATTCTCGTTAGTTGATTCATAGGCATCAAAATACATATCAAATGAAATCTTTAGATCAGGAAAACCAGAAATGCCTATCAGCGGTGAATACAAGGAAACAGAATAATCCCTTATGTGAGACCATTCAAACCTAGCAAGAGGCGTATTATTTACCATTCCCGGGTAATCGTCTGCATTATTAGATAGGGACGCAGTGTGTATCCAAATATTAACATTATTAGTATTAGTAGTTAATCGGAAGCTGTCTGGTGGAGTCAAAAAGGATTCGTAATCATCACCACTACTTTGACAACTTCCATCGGGACAATAATAATCATCATCTGAATTATTATGACCTGTCCATTGAGCGGAAACCCAAGTATTGAATCCATCACCTGTCCCATCCTCATCTGAAAACGTTTCTATGAATGGCAATGATTCATAGGTGGTCGTGCCACTTACTACTACGAAATCACCATCATGGGAATCGATTACCTGACTTAAGACAAATGGATTAAATGTCAGGATAAGGAAGGTAGCAGCAATATTCCTCAATGAATTCATTGAATGGTTACAGTAGCGTTTCGGATTCCGCGGATAGATATACTTTCATCCAAAGGTGTGACCAATTCGCACTGTGTAGTATCGTATTCCACCGTTGTTTCGCCTATGGTAACTGCCGTAAAGTAGATATCGGCGATATGCCCTGTTTCTGTCACATAGGATAGAGCACCTTCCGCGCCCAGATACCAGACAAAAATATCGATCTGTCCAAAAACTGCGGTATACGTAAATAATGGCGTATTGACCCCGTCATTTGTGAATAAAACACCCGGTAGAATCGTATCCAGTTGTAATAGTTCTGCGTCATAGGTAACATGCGTATGCACCCCAGCGAGGGCTGTATCATGTTCAATAATGTAGGACCCAATAGTTACGGAATCACCATTTGATACCGTTTGAGTCAAGGGATGCATTGTCAATGCCGGGGGAAATACACCGGCAATTGAGTCCGCAATAACGTCTATCGGATTATCGAGCGATAATTCATAGGTCTGGCAGGAAAACCAAATCCAGCTCAGGCTGACAGTTATGGCCGCCAAGCGATATGCTTTCATCATGTCATCCTTCCTGTGTTTTCTCTTGAAATTTTTCCCAATTTATGTCAGAGTTAATTAAAAAGAAAAATAGTTACTTTTTCATGTGATATTCCGCACAGGTTAATAATTGTAAACGCAGGGTAATAGTAACGAAAAGAGAAGGATAAAATAATTTGTTTTTTGTACGGTCAGTTTTTGTGCTTCTTTTGGGTACTTCAAAGTGTTGATAGAAACGATAACAACGGATTGAAATGCACCACAACCACTGGCTAACTACCGGGAATATGGTTCCGGGCCATGAATATATTTTTGCGGTCTGGGACCAGCGATATAGGCATGGATGGCATTGATGGCCCACACTGTACCAATCATATATCCGGCGCTGATCATTGCTTTATTGTAGCTCTCGTGAGCATTATGATAATTAATAGTTTCCTGACGTAATTCTAACACTTTATCTGGATCCGTTTCTGCATCATACAATTGCGCTGTTTTATTTAGATTATCAACCGCAAGTGCATATTGAGAAAAATTGAATAATAGCAAACCAAAAAGAAGTCCTTCGATTGATGGAAACGCATATCCCATAGCCCTCTTATTTGAATAGAACTGTCCCCAGCCAGGTGCCACCGTTGAACGCCAGAGCGCACCCAGAGGTGTCTTTTCTTCCTTGATATTGCTAGGATGCTTGGGAAATAGATTGCGGCGGTTTTCCTTCAACTGAAAGGGCGGATCAGCACCAATTATGGCCCAGGACGCGATGTTGGACTCTGCGACCAGCGCATTTATCACATCCAGTATATTTATTTCGATCGTACTGATCGTACCCCCAGACTTTACAGAAAGTATTTTCCCGGTAAGAATAGATCCATATTTACCAACTTTTGTGCCACCGTACATCACGTAGTCCGCACCCAGTTCCTGGCCAATGCCGATTATTATATCCCGATCAGGTAAATCTCGTAAAGGATCCTCATAATCCACGTATTGACTAACTACTTCCATCGTTTCCTGTGGGTCAATAACCCGCATCTGAGCAGTTTCCTGAAGCTGAAAGGACATTGAGGTGAATAATTCACCATATTGCTCAGCTGAGGCGCTATCCATTGTCAGGTCTATAAAGGCGATCTTGCCCTTATAATCAGCACTCCAACTTGGGCCGATAAGGATTAAGCAAAAAATAATGATTTTACATCTGAAAATCAATTTCCACCCGGTTCCGGCTGATATCGCGTATATATAAATTCTGCATTTCGATCAGCAACTACGACCTGGTCATCAAATAATTCATCTAGGTAATACACCCGCAATCGATGGGCCCCAGCTTCCAGATTTAGTTTGATCTTTTCATCACGCCAGGTATGTTCTCCATTCAATTCAAAAGTAAATCCCTTTTCCTTGGCTTGGAATTTTATCGTATACATAGGATTCATTATAAAATCCGCAACGAGTCGCTTCGCATCCTGGACTGCAATCTCATGTGTCGCGGGAGCATAGCCCTTTTTCTCCAGCCTAATCTCGTGGACCCCCGGCTTCACTGAATACCCCTTTATAGGAGCTGCGCCAATTTCCTTGCCATCCAAGATAACGGCAGCACCCTTGGGCAATACTTTCACATCCAACGTTACCTGAGCCATTACTAAGACCACAAAAAACTGCAAAATCAGGAACTGCTTCATTTTTTTGCTAACTCCAGATCATCCTGAGGACTCATAAAATAATTTCCAGCATAAATCACATCCTGTTCTCGCACCCAACCAGAAATCATTTCTGCACTTTCATCTGTCCAGAATATTTCTACCAGACCATACAGTCTATTACCCGCCACCTGGGTAACGGCAACAATATCATTCTTCGCAAGCAGGAATCGAGTAAAAGAACCATTGGATGAGGTTATTCTAAAATGGGTAAGATTATTTTTTACGATATATAGATTACCTCGGTCAACGAACTCTTTACTGGGACCTAATGGAAAATCCAATTCAAGATTAAAATCTCCCCCGAATTGCGCATCCTTGGTTACTACCGGAAATAACGATCCAACTCCGGCCGAAACAACAATATCATTCCGATAACCATATTCGTTTGGTAATTCAAACCGATAATCACCATCTAGACGAGATTTCGTGTAGAAAGTTCTTCCAGTGGAATCTGTGGCAACCAGCTGAATGCCGCCCAGCATGCGGTCGTCGTAGCGACGAAATACTATGCCCTCAACGATCGCTGGCGTCTTAATAATTTGAGTGATTGGTAAGGTAATATCGCCATAGCTAATACCGGTGAATTTTTTTCTGATCTCGGGCATATCTCGACCCTGTGGTGAAATAACAAAAATGTTGCCATTTTTATCAGTAGAAAGGGTATTCTGTGGCAAATAAACCTCAATCTTTTCCTCTGGCATGTACGTAGCGGCAAATAGTGCGTCCACTTCATTATCCTTATCGAAGATGTATACCTGATATGCTTCCGGCATGGTATTGACAAGTCGCACAGGGGCATAGATGTGTATATCCTGGTATTCATACCTGAGGGATATTAAAGGGGCACGCTGAGTATAAATTGGGTCTGAATACTTTGGCGCGAACATATAACCGCAACCGGATAGTATGAACATTGCCGAAAAAACTAGAAAACTAGTATGTGGAATCCGCATGTTTTTCATATCTGCTCTCACAAATATGTACTACAATTTATTACATTATGGATATATTATTCAAGGCATAGTATATCATAAGGTGCGGCCGTGGGAACATTTACTATATGTCCCATCATCTTCTTTTTTTACTGCAACCATGGTAATAATTGCTGTGCAGGCTAGTCTTTTCTTGTTTTGCGATCCTTCCGCATAAGCATCAATGATGACCTGAAATGATGTGTTGCCTGCAGTAGATATATGGCCTTCGAAATTCACCCATTCTCCTGGATAGACAGGTTCTTTGAATTCAACTTGATCAATGGCCCGGGTAAGGGCGCCACTGGCCCCTGTTCCTTTTAAAAATCGGTAAGCAACTTTGGCTGCAGCCAGATCCATCCAGGAAATCATTTGACCGCCAAATAACGTGCCTACGTTATTAGCATCATCCGGCATGACTAATTGACTATACTTGGCTTTATACTTCATGTTTTACTTTAAGTTATATATATTAATTTCTACCATATAAAGGTATAGCCCCGCTAATAAACCCTCGAGAAAAAAATTTTCTCTGAAGAGCACGCCACACCAGCGAGGCTATGATCTATATTATATATTTTTGTTACTTCTAGGCAACATTTATTTTCCAATCAAACCAGGTGTGCTGAATAATACTTTTACAGTCCCTTGGCTGCAAGGCGCTTACCTTCCTTTATATCAACTTTATTTAAGAAAAAAGCACCCAAAATAAATAACATTAAAATTGATAAGATACTTAACCGTGCACTACCAGTTAATAATGCGATCGTGCCCATAAGCGCTGGCCCAATGATTGCAGCAAACTTGCCTAACATATTATAAAAACCAAAAAACTCTGCAGACTTATCTGGTGGAATAATTCGTGTATAGAGACTGCGGCTTAAGGCCTGAATACCTCCCATAAAAAGTCCAATTAATATTGCCAGAACATAAAAATGCCATGCTTCGGTCATGAAATAACCAAGAAGGGTAATGAAGGAGTAGGCTGTGATGCCTATCATAATCCCCGTTTTGGCACCAATCTTAGAAGCCAACCAGCCATAGATCAAAGCAGATGGAAAAGCAACAAACTGAACTATCAACAGTGCAATGATCAAACTCTCTCCAGGGAAATTCAATGACATACCATAATCAACAGCCATTCTTATTATCGTATCAACGCCATCAATATAAAACCAGTACGCCAACAGGAAAGTACCTACAACTTTCATATTGCGGATTTCCTTGAAGGTTTGAACTAACTGTACCCACCCCATCCGAATTGCATTATTAAAATCAATATTCTCATAATTTTTCGGTTCTGGTACAAATAAAAGTAATGGAATAGTAAATACTGCCCACCAAACCGCAACGCTCAAAAAGGACAGTTTAATTGCCGTTGCGCCATCGGGAATACCAAATATTTCTGGTTTGAGATACATAAAAACATTTACAAGGAAGAGTAGCCCACCACCCAGATAACCAAGGCCAAACCCCAGCGATGACACTGCATCAACCCTTTCTTCCGATGCCAGACCAGGAAGCAGTGCATCATAGAAAACATTACCACTAGCAAATCCAATAGTTGCTATAACGTAAAATAACACTGCCATCTGCCAGCTCCCCTGTGCCACCATCCATAATCCGCCGGTCATGATCACACCCAAAAACGCAAAAAATGTCAGAAATTTTTTCTTTATGGACCCCTGATCGGCAATTGATCCCAGAAGTGGTGCCAGAGCAGCCACCACCAATGAAGCGATTGAATTGGCCATGCCAAGATAGAATGTGCTTTGACTGGGATTGTGTGGATCCGCCCAATATTCCTTGAAGAACAGTGGAAAAAATCCAGCCATTACTGTTGTTGAATAGGCACTGTTAGCCCAATCATAAAATGCCCAACTCCAAACAGCCCGTTTATTTTCTTTCATGAATGCGTTAAAGGTATGAAATATTCATATAATAAATCTACCATGCCTGGAAATAGGCCTGCATACCTAGCCAAGCGCTGGCAAAACTATACGTATGTCGTGTAAAATAGGGGAACGAAGCACCGAATTCTATATCAAATTGCACTGGTCCAATACTCTTTGTGGGATGCACATTGTGTAATGTAACCAATACATATTGTCGAATTTGCGTTTTACGGGTGTCATGTACTGTTTTCCCGTTACTAATAAGCTGGCGACTCACCATCCAACTATTCCAGCTCGGGTCATTGGAATAGACAAAATCTTTTTGAGTCTTTATGCTATTGATCCCGCCGGTAATTGAAACCCTGTCAGGCCATAATTCCAGCTTACCCGTCGCTGATAATAATAATTCATCACCTAACTGACGCAAATAAGTTTTTCCGATCATTGCTATAATTGAATCAGGATTAGTTTCCATTCCCCACAAAAATGACACGGGTGTATTGACCACTTCCCTACCGTACTTGGCCCGTTCAATCCGCCAGGTGATATTCACCAATCTTTCATTAAAGTATTTGAAGAATTCACCAAATAATGATAATGAATAACGTGCAAGTCCATTGCCGATTGGCAATTCATTAAACTGGCTGGGTCTTCCTGTTGTATCTTTTACACTCGCACGATATGGCCCTAACCTTTTGGCACTAGGCAAGCGTAATCCGACACCAGCATAGACTGAAAAGGGTTCTTTGCCGGTCCATGATGGAAAACCATATAATAAAATATTCATACCTAACGTAGCATCTCCAAGGCCGGAACTAGATTTATTTGCAGGATAATAAAATTTTAACAATGATTCCAGGTTGGTCGTTAGCGAATCCACTTCTTTATCTTTTGACCAACCAATTTCTTCGCTAAATGAACTGTAAGACGGTACGTGTAAACTAAAAGTCATACGGGGTGATAATCCAAATTCGATCTTAATATCACGGCGATTAAAGCCGATTTTACTAGTTCGATGTACCAGAGCAGCCAATGTGGAATCAGGGGCCCTAAATTCAATATCCCGGATTCCCTTATCAAGCAGTCCGCCCGAGCCGATCCAGTTACCACTGCCTACATGGTTCGTCATGGAAAAACGCCAGACACTTCTTGGAACAGTAAAGAATGTTTGTCCAACTAAAAAAGAGGAAGAGAGAAAAATGACCCAGAACAATTTATTCATAGAGCAGAAAACGCTGCCGGAATTCACTAAAACGAAGCACATCGTGCAACCAGAGCGGCGGTAGGTAATCAGGCGGTTTTCCCTGCGCAGCAAAAATCCGTAATAAATCATAACCAAAAAGTTTGTCTACATATCCTCCTGCTATCCATTCAAAATGCTTTTCATATAGTTTATAGGTCAGAATCATTAGTGCAGTAGATGTGGCAAGCGGATCATAATCATTGCGATTGGTCACTTCCATTAACAGACCACTGCACATTTGTCCAGCATAATAAGGTCCCCGTTCGGCATCATAAATCGCTTGCGGTTTATAGCGTATTTGGTGAAAACGCACACCAGGCAAATCCAGACCTTGAACTTTTTTCCACAGTATACTCCCTGATATCCATGGCGCACCAATGCGGAAGAAAGGCTGGTCAGTTCCATGGCCAATGTTCAGGTTTGTGCCCTTAAATAAATACATACCCATATAAGCCAGCAATGATTCCACATCCTGCACATCAGGTAACATTGAGGGTACAGGTATTCCAGTATCATCTAACCACATCGTCCGCTGCCAATTTGACAAGGGAATAATAGTCAGGTCGGCGCGTGCTAAGTCTTTCAACCATCCCATTTCGTTCACCATCAATGCATATTCCCCAATCGTGAGACCATGGCGGATGGGCACCAAATGGTAACCTTCTAATGACTGGTATGCTGTACGTACCACCGGTCCATCCATTACGTCTCCTCGCAACGGATTCGGACGATCGAGCAATAAAACTGGTTTACGATACTTTGCTGCCGATTCCAGCACTTTTGACACAGTGGCCATGAAGGTAGTATAGCGCACACCGGTGTCCTGCATATCGATTAGAATAAGATCCGCATCACGCATACTCCATTCCGGAGGATACAAAACACGTTCAAACAAATCGATCACCCGAGCTCCGAATATTGGATCAATTGACTTATTGCCCATCAATTTCAGCTTTGGATCCTCGCTAGCAAATAAACCGTACTGCGGCAGAAAAATTGCCAACACATGAACATCTTCCACTTCGCGGAGTAAAGTTAACAGATGCTGACCATTCCGGTTAACAGATGCCTGGTTACAGAGTATCGATATTGTCTTACCTTTTAGTTGCGAAAAATCCATTTGAGCCAAGATGTCCAGCCCTGTATAAACATCTTTCATAAATGACAGGTCAGGTATCGCCTGTATTTTTGTATGGCTGTAATCCTGGGCAGATATGAATCCTAACAGAAAAAATGTAATGATAAAATTATTTGGATTCCACATTGGCTATTGGCTTAACTCGATTTTGAAATTTTGGTAGTAAAACGCTGATTGTGAGCATGATAATCGTACCAAAAAATACGTACCAGGTCCATGCCAACGGTGTAGCCTTCCACAAGTAAATCATCAAGATGATCGATATGGAAAATCCCCAGAAAACCGATTTATTCGACACGTGCCAGTTAGTCAACCGTAAAATAAAAAATCCAAGAATTGCACCATAAATCACTGAGGCAATACTTAAACCAACTTCTACCAAGGGGCTTTCCGATGATGTAAAAAGCATTGCGCCACCAATCAAAACTATGGCCCAGAAAATAGATACCCATCGCGCTGTGGTCAAACCAGCACTGGGGTTAATTGGCTTTATCCAGTCCACTACCGTGGCAGAAGCCATTGAATTAATTGATGAACTTAATGTTGACATAGCAGCTGCAAAAATTCCCGCAACGAGAAATCCTGTAAAGCCCGGTGGTAAATGCGTTAAAATAAACCATGGGAACACCAGGTTTGGCTTTAATGGTAAACCGTCATAAAGGATCCACATGGTAGCACCAAGGAATAAAAATATTGCAAACTGTAGAAATACTAGAAAACCACTTAAAACTAGTGCTTTTTGGCCATCCCTTATTGACCCCGCAGACAACAGCCTTTGCACCATTAAATGATCCGTACCATGAGATGCCATGGATAAAAGAAATCCGCCCAATACAGCTGCAATAAAATTATATGGCCTGGTCAATAAATCAGATAGTGAAGATGAAAACCCTTGAAAAATAGAAAATTTACCGGCATCCTCTAAAATGGATATTATATTTTCCAACCCACCAGGAATCAACTCATTAATAACATTAAACGTAAAAATTGCACCAAAAATATATAAAATAAATTGAATAGTATCGGTGTAAACAACGGAGCGTATACCACCAATGAGTGTATAAATCAGTGTAAATAGACCAATTATCGCTATAGAAGCACCAAAAGACCAACCTGTAATCAGTGTTAAAGGTATGGCCGTCATAAACAATCTTACTCCATCAGCGAGAATTCTCATCAATAGAAAAATAGTAGATACAAAGCGCTGGAAACTTATGCCCCATTTATTACCGATAAACTCATATGTGGATTGGATTCCTTCTTTATAATAGAGCGGTAGAAATAGCCAAGCCACGACAATACGTCCAATTATATAGCCTATAGCCACTTGCAGAAAACCAAAGTTGGTGAGATAGGCTACACCAGGTATACTAAGAAATGTGAGCACAGAAGTCTCAGTAGCAACTACACTGAAAGAAATCATTAGCCATGAAATTTGTCCATTGCCAAGAAAATATGATTTTGTATCCCGTTGTTTTCTCCCCACTATCACACCAATTAGAACGATCAATCCGATGTAACCAAATAATACCTTCATGTCCAAGGAACTGAAATTATTTCGTCGCGGATAAATCAAATAGCGCTGTCGCACTTCCTTGAACTTTATTACTTGTTCTCCCTGGGTAGCCTTATACAGCGATAATCTGTTCCAATCCATAGTTGCTATACTTTCTCGTACTTCCGTACTTCCTACAGCTTTATCAAACAGATTTAGAGCATTTTCTGATTGTGTAAATTCAATATCCGGGTAAATGGTTTTTATTTTTTCTGCTATTGTGATGGCTACCATCCATGGCTCAAGTACATTTATATCTGTGATAGTAATCGATATACCATTACAAATTTGACCCGCAAATGGACCTGTCTTTGGTGCAGATACTGCCGGCAAAAAATGTACGCCGGGAAGATCCAATTCCTCCAGAGCAAACACAATATCCGATCCGCTGGTTATCTTGGGGTGTACAAGAATTTCATATGGTCGATCCGTACTAACACCATTCTCAAGGGTTCCATCTGCCCCCAATATACTGGTGATAGTGAATCGTTCAAGATCATCCACTTTAGAAATGCCAGGTGAAATTGGCATCCAGTCCAGCCCAATCTCAGACCATGGTTGTCCCTGCCAGTTATCCATTGGAATAATCATTAAATCTACACCATGGTCATTTTCTGTATTTAATAGACGCGCCAATTCTCCAATAGTCATACCATGCCGATAAGGGATTGGAATCAAACTTGTGGGATACTCAAGACTTTCCTGAGGTATATTTCCCGAGACCATTTCACCACCCAATGGGTTAGGACGGTCAAGAATTATAATTGAAGTACCAGCTATTCCTCCTGCATGTAATAAATGCTGTAAGGTTACTGTGTAGGATTGGGATCGTATGCCAATTCCTTGCAGATCCACAAATAAAGCATCAAGATCTTTAATCAGCTCTGCGATTTGAACCGGCAGTGTGCCAGAAATATTTATTTGATCGATTGAAGATCCTTTAGCTACAGCGCTAGTACGATTATCTGAGAAGGATGTTGTATCATTCCAGTCACCCAAGGTTAAGAGCAGATCTAATCCAAATTCCTGTTCAAGAAGTTGAATAGTCCTCTTACCAGAATGGTTTACCCCACCAGTGTTGGTGCATAAACCTAATTTTTTTCCCCGGTATTCAGGCCTTGGTTTTGAAAGAAATTCATCAATGCCAAGCGATAACCCTGTCCCAGACTGTGCACTGGAAATATGCAGAAATACTCCTAGAAATAATAGTATATGAAAAAGACGTTTCAAATTCATCAAATGAATGCAGTTGAGCAAAAAGACGTTGGAATATACAAACCAGCAATTATTTGATTGAATGTCGTTTTTTCTTGCCTTTTTTATCAGACTAACTCATTTTCTTTGTAAGAATGGCTGAAAAAGACAACGAACAGTCCAACAGCGGCGGTTTCGCCAAAACTACAGATTTTAAATGGCTGGGTATCGGTCTAGCTTTGTTTGCACTCATTGCTTTCATTATGCCTATGCCGGAATCTATGGTTCTGAAAGCGGAAGAACTATTCAAGGGCCAAGCTGGTGTAGATGTCGCTTTGAAAGCAACGCATATCAAAATAATTATTGCCCTTTTATCTACATGTGTTGTCTTCTTTGCGACTGAAGCAGTGCCCATGCCGGCAGTGGCACTATTAATTGGCCTGGTACAGTTATTTTTTGGCATTACCGATTCGAGAAGTATTGTCGGAACCTACGCCCACGATGCGGTATGGTTTATCGCTGGTTCCCTTGCCCTTGGGGCAACGCTGGTAAAATATGGTTTGGATAAACGGGTGGGTATGCTGGTGATTAATTTGGCCGGTACAAAAACACGTATGATAGTTATTGGAATTCTACTGGGGACTGCAATACCCACAGCATTTGTGGGCGAACATGCTGTGGCTGCAATGTATGTTCCAATTGCCATGGCACTGTATACACTTACCAACAAGTCTACGCCTGCACCTAGATTAGGCACATTACTTATGGTTACTATTGCAGTGGGGTGTATGATTGGCGGCCCAATGAGCCCCACAGGTGGCGCTAGGAATGCCCTGATGATCGGTTTCCTGGCAGATTATGGTATTGAAGTATCTTTTATGCAATGGGTTTCCATGGGAATATTCTATACAGCTTGTATGTCTGTTGTAATGGCATTTATCCTACCTCTATTATTTAAGCCCGAAGTAAGTGATTTGAGCGAAGCTGTTGGGCTTCTTAAAAAAGATCTCGAAAAACATGGTGCCATGACTGGTAAGCAAAAGCTAGTAGCGCTTATAATGCTTGCAGTTGTGGTATTGTGGATTGTTGATAAATCAGTAACAAGAGATATCCTGGGGTTTTCACTAGGACTTGGTGGCGTTGCCATATCTGGTGCTGTGGTTTACATGCTGCTGGGTCTGACATCATGGAAAGATTATGAAGATAAAGTCAGTTGGGGTGTTATTGTACTGTATGCTGGCTGTATAAGTTTAGGAAGTGTATTTAAAGCCACCGGTGCTTCTAGTTGGTTCGCTGATCAAATTATGATCCTCGTAGCGCCTCTTGGTCTAGATTCAGGTGTTGGACTTGTTATATTAGTTGGTGTCATTGGTGCTATCTTAACCAATTTAATGAGTGCTGGTGCAACTGTCGCTGTTATTGGTCCTGTGGTTTTGGATATGGCAATAACTGCAAACACAAATCCAATACTGGTAGGAGTTGGATTAGCCATCGCTACATCAATGGCCTACTGGCTTGTAATTGGAACACCGGCCAGTTCTATTGTTTATGCGAGTGGAATGCTAGAATCAAAAGATTTTATTCGAATGGCCACTGTCGGCTGGCCAGCAGCATTGATCGTGCTGGCTATAATGGTAGCTGTCTACTGGGTTGGTATTCTGGGTATTAATCCACTAGGCTCTGGTTTTTGAGGGTATAAATTATGGAAATATTATTTCTAATTATTGTGCTCGTTGTCCTGGCTCTGGCAGTCTTTTCAAGTAGAAAGGAACAGGCTTCAGAAGCAGACGATAGGAAAGATCAGGTTCGTCAGCAAAAAGAAGATTTTGCTCAAGAAGATGTGATGACTTATGGCCAAGTTCAACAGCGGCGCGAAGATTTACTCAACGTTCTTGATGAAAACTTGGGAGAGAAGCCAGATCAACGAGATCAAATCAAAAAAATAATCAATGATTGGGCCGATTTGAAAATTAAAGCATTTCAGGACCGGCGTTCCTGGGTTAGAAACCCAGAAAAGGGTAAGGCTAGTTAGCCTTACCTCCCGCTCAGTTAATAAATATCCTTTCTGTCCTCCCGCCGATAGCAGTCAATAATACGTAGCTCGTTGAATCTATAGCCTGGGCAATATCTTCAACGTGTATTGTGTCAGTGTTATTTTGACCAATAATTAACACTTCATCACCTACACGAACATCGGCCCCACCAAAATCCACCATAAATTGATCCATGCATACACGACCTGCAATTGGGTAATATTTTCCTCGAAGACCTACATAACCATCCATATTCCACGATCGTGGAAGACCATCAGCAAACCCGGTCTGAATAACACCAATAATTGTATCCTGGGGTGCTTCCCAAACGCCACCGTAACTAACTTTTGTACCAGCAGATACTTCTCTTAAAGAAACCACAGGTCCCTTGAATTCCATGACAGGTTTTATTGGCATATCCATAGGCACCTCGTCTGAGGGAAAAGCACCATATAATAACATACCAACCCGTACCAAATTAAAAGAAGTCTGGGGCATGTTTAAGACTGTTCCGCTATTTGAAAAGTGTATATGTTTAATTTTTAAGTCCAATTCTTTAGCCGCCTGCAATACTTGATTAAATTGATCTAACTGGTATTCAGCATAGCTTAATTCACCTTCATCTGCAGTGGCATAATGACTGTAGATACCGTCGCACTTAAGA
>Ga0257107_1000129_pt1 | contig 26692 bp, 32 predicted proteins | sample LP_taG_2_FD_190178 | JGI IMG/M metagenome (GOLD analysis project Ga0257107, IMG submission 190178) | Marine microbial communities from Northeast Subartic Pacific Ocean, Canada - LP_J_2011_P26_500m | ecosystem: Environmental > Aquatic > Marine > Oceanic | place: Canada: Northeast Subartic Pacific...
AATGATGGGGTTGTTGTTGTTGATCGGTCTTGTGGTGACGAATGCTATCGTATTGATAGCGTTTGTACAGCAATTACAAGACAAGGGTATGTCTGTTCGTGATTCCCTTATTGAAGGGGGAGTAGTGAGACTGCGTCCGATATTAATGACTGCTATCACTACTGCACTGGCCTTGATTCCACTGGCGGTTTTTGTCGGAGATGAAGGAGGAGGAATTATAGGGTCTGATTTGGCGATTGTTGTTATCGGAGGCTTGGCTAGTTCCACATTTCTGACCTTGCTCATTATCCCCATAATTTACGAGTTTATGCATGAAACGATTCCTAATCTTTTGAGATTAAAAAGATAGCTGCTTAAACAATTAAATGTTAGTCTTCAGCGATGATTTATTTTCAATTCGTAGTTTCTGTTGCCTTCTGAAGTAACCAAAAATCCATCTAAAAACCCACCCCGTGGTATTTACAAGGGATGGGTAGTAGTAGCTGTATCTTTTCTATCTATCGGAGGGTCAATAGGGTTTGCTCAATACGGGTTTGGCCTTTTTATAGTCCCCCTGCAAGAAGAGTTTGGATGGACAAGAACTCAGATCAACTTTGCCCTAACACTCGGGGTATTAGCTCATTTCCTATCACCTTTAATTGGTCGAACCATAGATATTTTTGGATCTAGGTATGTAATGGCGGTTTCTTTAGGGTCTATAGCGGTAGGGTTTTTTCTCAGATCAATAATGACTGAATTATGGCAATTTTATTTTTTCTCGCTCCTCGTTTTTGCCGGAGCCCCCGGTACCGGATTGGCCACTGGACGTTTGGTGCAGTTGTGGTTCCCTGAAACTCGTGGACGTATGATGGGGTTTGTTACGGCAGGTAACAATTTTGGAGGCATGGTTTCGATTCCGATCTTAACTCTTGTTATTGCTTTTGGTGGATGGAGAAGCGGGTTTCTTTTTACCGCAATTTTTCTGGGAGTATTTTCGATCGCCTCTTTTATTTTCATAAGAGACGGGATTGAATTTGTATTAAAGGAACAAAATAAACGTTGGGCTCCTAAAGGTCTTAAGCAGTATTCTTCGAAAAAAATGCTTGATGGGTTGTCAATTCGGTCAGCCTTACAAACCAGGGCTTTTTGGTTCATTGCGATTGGGATGACCCTACAGCAGTTTGTGAGGACCACTCTAGTTACACAACTGGCTGCCCACTTACAGGATATTCAACTTTCAGCTGACAAAATAAGCCTGTGCCTTTCTGTTTTGGCATTTGGTGGAGTAGTCTCTAAAGTCATATTTGGGAGGGTTAGTGAGAATACTACTGCTAGGTGGGCCTATGCGATGGTTGTAGGGATTCAGGTTATCGGTGTAGCGGCCTTTATATTTTTTTCTTCCGATAACTTTATTTCGATATTTATTTCATTATCGGTTTTTGGCCTCGGAATGGGGGGTATAGGTGCTCTCGGGCCATTGGCAGTAACTGAACTTTTCGGTATGAAAAATTACGGGACTCTGAACGGTTTAATTCGGCAGGGAGTTATTATTCCTGGGATAGCCGGTCCTTTATTAGCTGGGGCTATTTATGACAGTCAAGGTAGTTACGATCTAGCTTTCAAAATAATTTTGGGGTTTCTGTTTTTATCGTTTTTGTGTTTTGTTTTAGCTAGTCCTCCGGCAAGGGAAGAAGATTCCCGAAACCGGAGAACTGAAAACGCTAAACTCTAATAAATTTTTGAAGTCGGGCACCGTCCAAAGTTTCACCGACGTATAGACTTCCCTCTGAGTCAATCCCAACTGCGTGAGCGGCCACTATATCACCAGCTGTATGTGTGTCCGCGCCCCATCCACCTAGCCACTGTCCATTTTTCGTCATAATTTTGACTCCAGAATGAGGAGTAACAACGGTGACTTCATCGGCATCAGGACTGGTTCCTTGCCTCATGCCAAGTTCTGCTACGTACATCGCTCCGTCACTACCATGCAAAATTTCATTTGGCCTGTGAACTCCTTTCCATTCTGAGACATATTGCCCTGATGATGTAAAAATCTGAATTCGGTTGTTCTCACGGTCTGCGACATAAACAAGACCAGAAGGGTCTACCTCAACGCCGTGTGGAGTCATAAATTGTCCGGGTCCAGTTCCTCTTTCACCCCATGACCCAATTAACTTTCCTTCGGGGGTGTAATGATGAACTCTGGAGTTACCGTATCCGTCAGAAATATAGATCGAGCCGTCTAGACCAAAAGCTATGTCAGTGGGTTTGTTAAAGGGTTCTCCACTTTGCTCAGGGGCGGGTTCATTTGGGGTACCCAACATCATCAATTGTTCGCCTTCAGCCGACCACTTACGTACAGTATGGTCACCTATATCGGTTGTCCATATGGAATCGGCGGGCCCAACTTGCACGTGATGTGCTGATGAGAAACTATCCTCACCCCACGTGGCTAAAATAGTTCCGTCTTTATCTAATACAATCATTGGGTGCTCGCTTCTGTTGTAGGCGAAAATACGATCTTGACTATCAACACAAACCCCCACCACGTGATTCCATTCCCATCCACTCGGTAAAGGGGCCCAACCAGGAACATTTTCATATGTGTACTCGCCGTAACTCACTCGTAAAGGTTTGGTTGCCATTACTTTCTCCTTGAAATATTCGTTATCTGATCACAGAAACATAGTTTAGGTAGAGGTCTTTTGTAGGCTCGAAACTATACTTTGTTGATTGAATCTATTCAATGTATAGAATTTCCTTTTCTGTTGATTGACAGTGTTTTTAGTGAACGATAGACTCTTTGAGATGAACGACAGTTAACTGATACTGTTTTATTAAAAATCGTGAATTAGGGAGAATATAATGGCGAAATATAGTTGTGGCGATTGCGGAATGGAAGTACATCCTATTACTTGTGGGAAATGTGGAACAGAATTGACTCATGTAAATATTGAGAAGGACGACGGTACGACAGTTGGTGTAGCAGAATGTACTAACGGTTGTGGCAAAATCAAGTCACCGATGTGCTGTGGACACGATATGGCTGCCGCGTAGCTGGACTAACTTGAACAAAGTAATGAAATGGGTCGCTCAAAAGCGACCCATTTTTATTTGACTCCTTTTATGTTTACTTTCTTAAATCAATATTCATACATATTGTTTTCTCTTTTTATAGTGACCATAGCTTTCTTTTTGGTCTACCGCGCTTTTTCGATAAAACCCGCTTTACTAACGATTCTAATTCTTGTGCTAGTTGTAGTGTTTTTTCAGAATTCCTTGACGAGTTCCCCTGATGAGTTAAAGGATATTTCTGCTTGGGACTCATTGCACAATTCTGGTCGCCCCGTCTTACTGTATTTATATTCCGATCTTTGAATTGGATGCCTATCTATGAAACCTGCCGTCGACAGGTTGGAAATGCAACTGGGTCAGGAGTTAATATTCGTCAGGCTAGAGGTGCAAAGCCATGTTGGCAAGACTTTATATAGTAAATACGATGCAAGGCGGGTACCAACTTTCATAATTTTTGACCAATCTGGAGCTATTCGTTACAGAACTAATGGTGTTCCTGAATACGCTTCAATTAATTCTATGTTGGTTGATAATTGACAAGGACTCAACTAGTTTTTTTGGTAATAATTGTTGACCCGAATGAAAGTGCAACACACAAAGAGGAGAGAAAAAACAATCCAGGATTAAACCCATTGAATATATCGGCAGAAAAGCCTAATAAAATTGGACCTAAGACTCCACCTACTTCTCCTGCTGTGAAATAGAGCCCTCCGGCCGCACCTGTTTTTTCACCCCCTACCATTGATATTAATGTAAGCATGATGATCGGCATAACACCTCTTGATGCAACTCCCAGAACGATGAGTACACTCAGAAGCAGAGAGTTTTCAAAATATATTAAGCAGATAGTACAGGCTGCGGCGATCCAAAAAAGCGTAAAAACAATTTTCTTATGTGCGTTGGGTTTCGCAAACTGTGGGATGACTGCTGCACCCGCTGCCCCCGTAGCAACCGGTATTGCTGCTAACAACCCAGCTTTTGAGGAGCTTAAACTTTTTTGAATCAGTATTTCAGGAAGCCAATTATTAGTTGCGTGATTGAATAAAAACATTCCAAGTACGATGATTAGAATTAAACGTACTTCTCTCACTCTAACTAGATCGGGGAAAGTTTTCATACTTGCTAAGAGATCTTTTTTATCACCGGGATTTTGGTTGTCAGGTTTAAGGTCTTTGGCAATTAATATCCAGATTATTGCTGTAACAAAAGCCACGCTGGCCAGTGTCAATAAAGTTAATCTCCAACTATTATCATAAAGCGGCATTAGGAGACTGTTGGTAGCTGATAACACAAGTATCCGTCCGACGGCAGGGGCAGTAAGATATATTCCCATTGCACGGCCCCGGTCGGATTCAGAAAACCATGTGCTAATTAATTTTGGTGCGCCAATCGATACGAACGGGCCACCTAAACCAAATACCATTACCGCAAAAAGTAGCGTTTTGTAATCGACGGCTATGGCCCTAAGGAGTCCGGAAATACCAATAAAGATAACTCCAATCATAATTGTGAATTTCAGATTGAATCTATCTAATAAAGCCCCGGCTGGAATTGCGGTCAATATATAAATTAGTGGCCATGCCCCCAATACAGTGCCCATCGTCGTACGGCTTAAGCCCAGGTCTTGACTAACCGGCCCGATTAGAGGAGGTATGCCGCCCTGCACTACCCCAAATGAGAAGTAGGCTAGCCAAACACCTGCGAGCATTACCCATCTATATGAAATATTTTGTTGTGAAGATTCTTTCATTAAGGAGCGATATTTCCTATGCGATGCGAAATTACTCACGCATCAATAAGATTTTGAGGCACTAACTCCACCAGCGCAAGACATAAACTTCAGTGCCAGTCTAGTATTTAATGCATAGGTGTATACTTTTTCGCCCGAGCATGTGATGGATAGGAGATTTATAAATGCTAGAAAAGAAAGTATTTGTTACTAGAATTATAGTTCCAGATGCAATTGCCAAGTTGCAACAAAATTTTGAAGTGGAGATATGGGATCAACCAACACCTCCACCAAAGGAATTGGTTATACAGAAAGCAGAAGATTGTGATGGAATGATGATCGAGTCCAATGACATCATGGATGACGAAGTGTTTTCTGCCGCCGATCGTTTGAAAGTTGTGGGAACCAGAGCAATAGGAATTGACAATATAGATCTGGAATCAGCAACTAAAAACGGTGTTCTTGTAGGGAATACCCCGGGGATATTACATGAGTCGTGCGCCGACTTTACGATGGGATTGATACTTTCTTTAGCTCGTCAAGTAACCCGCTCCAACAGAAAGGTTATTGCGGGGGAATGGAAGATTTTTGATCAGACGCCATATTTAGGTACCGATGTGTACGGTAAAACTTTGGGGCTGGTTGGTTTGGGCTTGATAGGTACAGCGGTCGCCAAACGGGCAAGAGGATTTGATATGGAGATCCTTTATCACTCCAGAACACGTAAACCAGATGTTGAAGATATGTATGGACTTAAGTGGGTTTCTGATTTGGACAGACTTTTGTCTGCATCCGATTATGTATCTGTTCATGTTCCCCTCGGACCGGAAACTCAAGGATTTATTGGTTCAAAAGAAATTGGAAAGATGAATGAAAGCGCTTTTTTAATAAATACTTCCAGAGGAGGGACAGTAGACCCAGATGCCCTACGAGAAGCCTTAACCGCTGGGAAAATAGCAGGAGCAGCTTTGGATGTTACTTTACCTGAACCAATATCGCCGGATGATCCTTTGCTCCACATGGAGAACGTCATTATTACCCCTCATATCGCTAGTGCCAGCGCGGCCACGCTCAGAAGAATGGGCTTGATGGCAGCCGATAATGTTATTTCACACCTCATAGGGAAACCGATGCCTGCCTGTTTGAATCCTGAAGCAGCTGGGTAGCGCGTGGCCTTTTGCCGATGATGAGTATCCGATCTTTAAGCCATACATGTATGTGTATTCTTGTGATCCTTACCATTCCAGGATGTTTTTTGGTGGAGTCGGAGGAAGCAGAACCTATTACACCCATTCAGGAGCCAACATCTATAGTGGTAATTGCTCCTGCCGCTGCTGCTGAAGAAAATAAACATTCTGTCGCTCTGAGCCCATCACCGATATCCATTGCCACCTCCGTTCCTATACCGACAGTGACACCTGTAAATATTAAAGAAATACTCAAACCTGAAGTTGAGGACAAAACTCTTCAGGAAAAAACGTTGGACTCTGTTTCTAAAATAAATTCGTTTAAATATATTCTTGAAGGTATTGCTAGAGTTGATGCGGGAGGTATTTTGATAGGGGTACCACTTTCAGCATCGGGAGCTGTAACTTCTTTCGCTTCCTTATCTAAATTTGAAGCCAATTTGTTAGGGATAGGATTGTACGTGGAATCCGCAAAATCGGGAGATAATATCTATACTAGAGAATCTTCTTTACAGGAATGGGAAGATAGTCAAAATTTGGGTATCGGACACATATCAGATGATTTTTTGAAAGCTGTCGGGGATTCTTTTTTGAAATCTGATCTTAGTGGAAGAGATATTTTGACAACGCAAGGAAAAATCACTTTTTTATTTAATGACAGTGGGCCAATTGGTTCTGTCACTCCATTATTTGAACTAATTGCTACTGAAGAGGAGGCTCGAAGGTTCTCTCCTGAAAAATGGGAGGTGATTTTGGAGGTAGATTCTGATAATTACGAAATTTCCAAAATTACCTCCGAATTTTCTTTAAGTAACGGTGGCCAATTCCTTTCAGAAGTATTTGGTATGGAGGGGTTATCAGGGGTAGGCAGTACCGATGTTGAACTCGTGATAAGGTTTAGCCAAGTTGGTGAGGATTTTTCTATCGTGATTCCTCAACCAGCTCGTTAGCCGTCATATCCTAGTACGACGAACCCTTCCGTGTCGGCCGCTTTATGCCTCAAAGCTGCTACTGGTTTGTACTCCTCTGAATTTCTAAATTTATCCATATCTTCCCGTGTGGGGAACTCCAGCATGACTATTCTTTTGGGTTGCCAAGTAGTGTCATCTGCCAAAATTTCTCCCCCCCGTACTAGATATTTCCCACCATATTTCTCGATGATACCGGGAACCTTTTTCATATATTTCTCGTAGGTTTCCCAGTCTTTAACATTAATGCTACTTATTGAATAAACGGCCATTTTGCTCTCCCGATCATTTAATTTTTGCGCGGATGCCCTTGCCGGGGAATGCGCCCTCTTCTAATTTTGAGTTGGATACCACAGGAACCCCATTAACAATCACATGGTTTAGACCTATAGGCGGTTTAATCGGGTCTGTGTAGGTCGATTGGTCTTTTACAGTCAACGGGTCGAAAACTACTATATCGGCGTCTGCTCCCTGTTTTATTCTACCTTTGTTTAAGAAGGCTGGAGCTCGGCCTTGAAGTCTTTTAGCGGGCATAATAGTCATTTTTGAAAGAGCAGACATTAGATCTAAATCACCGTTTTCCCTCACATGTTCTCCAAGTACTTTGGTGTAAGAGCCAGCTGTCCTCGGATGCCCTTTCCCATCCTCAATAATACTATCGGTCGCAATCATGGTTAAGGGACTTTTTATAGCGGCGTTCATCGATTCTTCCGGAGTAGAGAACGTTATTATCCAGCCGCCATTCTCCCTATACTCTGAGAATGTTTTAGCTGTTAAATATTCGCCTGTATCAGGCCGCATAAGTTGTTCATAGTCGATGCCGTAATTCTGTTGCCATCCATCGTCAAATAATGCTGATTCGATCTTTGTCATCCCAGCCGTGTATGGATAGCACTCAGTAGTGATATCCAGACCCGACTGATTTGCCCCTGAAATCATATCCAAAAGTTGTGGAACGGCTCTCATTCCCGTGCTATTTATATGGACCACATGTAAGGGAGCCCCTGTAATCGCTGCTGCTGCTATAACTTCTTCCAAGGCCTCTATAGCGTTGGATGGTTCCAGGTGGCCTTTGCCTCTGAGATGCACATGGCAGGAGGCAGCAAATTCCGCTGCAACTTTAAACATTTGTATGACTTCCCATCGACTAGCACCTCGTGTGTAATCTAGCCCGAAACCTACTGCCAGGGCCCCTTTTTCTAGACCTTCCCTTATAAGATGCTGCATCTCCACTATTTCTGGGTTGCTTGCCAGTTTTCTGCCGGCATCTCCTGAGGGTAGAAATACCCCAGGATCATTCATTACTTTCATCCTAACCGGTATGTGCCCTATGCTTGCACCGAAATTTATAGGCGACTGATTTTCCCATTTGGAATAGAAATGCTCTATATCACTTGTTCCTACTTCAAGTTCTAGGGTAGTTGTAACACCATCTAATGCTTGCACTTCAAAAATTTGAGTATCTTGGGGATGACAATGCAAATCAATAAATCCCGGACATAATATTTGCCCTGGAGCATCTATCACCTGCTCACCATGCAATGGTGAGTCACTGATCATCGCTATTTTCCCTTGAGATATACCCACATTTTGTAATTGGTCAAGCTTCGATTCTGGGTCCATTACGTGAGCTTGGTTGATAACTATGTCGTAATTAGTCATGTTGTGTTCTTTTACTGGTTTAGTTTTTGTTTATGGGAAGCGATGTGTCCCCTTTGGAATTTAGCCTGATTTTATATAACCCTGTTCTGGCCGTCATGAACAAGGTATGGCCATCTTCTCCCCAGCCGCAATTTGCCGGAATTTCTGGCATAAGTATTTTTCCCAGTAGTTCGGATTCTGCTGAGAATACCCATATCCCCCCTGGCCCAGTTGAATAAACCCGTCCCTCTGTATCAATTTTCATACCATCTGGGACGCCTTCTTCACCCGTGTCCAAATTTGCAAATTGCTTGCCATTGACTGGATAGCCATCATCATCGATCTCATACACATTGATAAATTTTTCCATTGAATCGCCCACATATAATTTTTTTTCATCGGGTGAAAAGGCTATTCCGTTCGGGCCTGCCATATCTTTGATCAATAGTTCCAGCCCCGAACCGTTAGAAGACACTCTAAAAACACCGTTAAAATCTAATTCTTTCCCCTGGGTTCTATTCATCAAACCATATGGAGGATCGGTGAAGTAAATCCAACCGTCTGATTTCACAACCACGTCGTTTGGACTATTTAATCTTTTCCCTTTGTAACGAGTGGCTACTGCCTTTATATTGCCATTGGAATCAGTCATGGATACACGCCGGTGGGTATGTTCGCAAGCTATTAGGTTACCGTCATGATCAAGTGTTAAACCATTTGAATTGCCACTTGGGTATTTGTACGTAGATATACTTGTCCCTTCCTCTTCAACGTGATACCGAACAATCCTGCTATTCGGAATGTCCGAGAAAAGGAGACCCCCACCCACCCATATTGGTCCTTCAGTGAATGCAAATCCTGTTGCTATGTGTTCGAGAGAAGAGTCCTCGTTGAGTATTTCTGAGAATGCATCAGAACGAATATCAAAAGATGAAGTCATAGCTGGTACTCCTTGTTATTTTAAAAGCTTGTTGGCCATGGACCTATTTCCGGTTTTGCTTCGGACTGCCCCGGCCATGGAGGCATAGTGGAAATAATAAACTTGAGGCGTTTTTCCCCGGTGTTTCTAAATTGAAATTTGGTATGCTTTGGGATAGTAAGGGACACACCGGGTCCAACCTTTACCGTTTCCTCCATATCTCCCTGTTGGCGCCACACTAAACCAGAACCTTCAGTAAAAAACCATATTTCTTCAATACTTCTATGAGATATAGGACTAGAAGTTAGCCCTGGGGCCAGGGTGCACTCGCTTAACCCTCCTCCTTTCACTTCGTGAAATATTCTTATTTCCGAACCGTCAGGAGCTTTAAGGTGACTTGAAGGAATATGACCGGTTTGGAATTTAAAAGGCATATATAGGTCTGCGATGTTAATTATTTGGTATTAATCACCCATCAGGGATGGATCAACAGTTTCATAAAATTCTATGTGTTGGCTTTCAAGAAGAGGCCTATATTTGGCTCCTGCTTCCATTGCTTCCTTAGGAATGTTATTTCCTTCTCTACCTGGAGACATGATTGCATCATCAAACCATTCTAATATTACGATATTTTGTTCACCTGGTAGGGTATACCCATTGTATGAAACCGTGAATTCCCCCCTGTGCCCTGAATCGCGATAAATTTTTGCTTGTTGATAGACAAGTTTTGCCACGTTACCTGCTTCGCCAGGCTTGGTTCTATAAACGCGTCTGATTCTGTACATTGATTAACTCCGTTTTATTTATTTTGATTACATATTAACTGACGAGAAGTTTGCAGGGTATGGATAGATCAAAGTAATCCAATAAAATCCTCAATTTCCGCGAGTGTAGGCATCGCTGCAGTATCCCCTTTTTTGGTGCAGGTAAGGGCCCCGCAGATATTCCCTACTTTTAATGCTCTAGTCAGTGGTTCTATCTGGCTTTCATACTCAGCTTTAAGAAAATCACGCAAGGAAATATTTTGCCGAATTAAGGTGCCGAGAAATCCGGCAACAAACGCGTCGCCGGCACCAACGGGGTCTATAACCTTGATTTCGATGCTGGGTTCACGAATGTGGTTGGTTCCATTAAAAAGCACTGCCCCAGATTCGCCTTCTGTCACGATAGTTAGTGTACCGGGTCTTTTATAGAAGTGAGCAGCATATTCCTCCGCTGAAAGATTTAGCTGCCAGATCGTTTCGGCCTCATCGTGCCCCACTTTGAATATAGATATAAATGGCAAAAGTTTTTCTAATGTGTTTTTGGCTTCAGTTGGGTTCCAAAGTTGCTCCCGGTAATTAACATCTAAACAAACAGGGATATCCATTTCAGCACAGAATTCTAGGGACTTAACCACAGTTTCTAAGTTTGTTTTACTGAGTGCTGGTGTGATCCCTGTAATATGCAACATGTCCGCTTTTTTTAAGTGCTTTTTCACCTGCTCGAACGGTATCTCACTTGCGGCACTCCCTTTTCTGAAATACGTTTTTATGTGTTGACCGTCTGTATGATGGTTTAAATAGGAAATTCCCGTTTTCTCACCAAAATAAATAGGGGCGTCAATTTCGATATGTTGCGAAATAATTTTTTGGATTAGCCTACCTGCATCATCTCTGCCGAGTCGGCTGACCCAGAAAATCTCAGCTTGATTTTTGGTTATTTTAGAGAGGTTAATTGCAACATTAGATTCGGCACCTGCCACATCAGGGAAATATTTTCTCTCGGGGTCAAATGCACCAGTGTATTCGGCATTGTACTGGACCATGGTTTCCCCAAAAGTTATGAATTTCTGCACGGGTATTTCCCTTGAAAAATCAGTATGGAGTTTTTTTATTTAGTCGCCTTTGTTACAGTTTCGTGGAATTTTTCTGCCCCTTCGGCTAACCATGGGAGATAACTGAATGAGAAAAATCGGGCTCCGAAATCTATATATCTTCCTACTGCATCGGTTCCGGCTAGTGTGCCTGCAGTTCTACCTGACGAACTGATTTTTTTGATGGCACCTTCCACAACTTCTTTTACTTCCCTACGGCCCGCTCCTCCGGGATAACCCATTGTTTGGGCTAAATCTCCTGGGGCCACAAAGAATACATCAATGTTTTCAACTTCAAGTATCTCGTCGAGATTATTGACCGCAATTATGTCTTCGATCAAGATGATCAGCATGGTTTGATCATTGGCTTGGCTGAAATAGTCATCGACTCCTATCCCCTGCCTACTGGTGAAGGAGCCCCTGTTTCCTATTGGGGCGAATTTACCAGAATCCACCACTGAAAGAGCCTCTTCTTTGGTATTTATGTGGGGGACTGTGATTGCTTGGGCGCCAAGATCGAAAGTTCTGTAGATGGTGGCCGGTTCATTTTGGTGAACTCGCACGATGGGAGTCATATCCCAGAGGTCACAGGCTCTTGTTAAATCGGGAATATTGTTGAAATCCACAGGACCGTGCTCTCCTTCTAGCCACATTGCATCAAATCCCAAAGGGCCAAAATGCTCTATTAAGTCTCCATTCATAGGCCCCATAGGAACTGATACTATCTTCCCATCACTTAAATTCTTTTTTGCTCTATTTTGTCTCAAGTTAGTCATTGATTTCCTCTAGTTTGCTTGGTTATTAGAACCATTTCTCTTTATCAACGATATTATTCAGTTCATCGTTATCCAGAAATAGCCGGGCATTTTCTATCAGTATCTGATATCTTCGTTCAGATAAATTCTCTGCGTCTGCCACTGCAATGTGAGGCGTCATGAGAACGTTGTCTAGACCCCACAGTTTATGTTCTGAAGGTAAAGGTTCTGTTTCATAAACGTCAAGTCCGCATCCCGCAATAACTCCTTTTTCCACCGCTTCAGCTAGGTCATCTAACTTGCAGACCATACCTCTACCTATATTTATAAAATACGAGGTTTTTTTCATAAGGCCGAAAGTATCTTTATTGAATGTAAACTCTGTCTCAGGTGTGTGCGGTACAGTGGTGATCACAAAATCGGCTTGAGGAAGAAGTTCAGCAAGAGATTCAGGCTGGTGCATCTCTACACCTTCAATTTTATATTCTTGTCTCGGGTCAATTCCGATCACCCGCATCCCGAGTTCGCGACATAATCTCGCCGTTTCATGACCTATTCCACCGACTCCATTGATTAAAGCAGTCGAATCTCCCAGAAAAACATAAGGTGTTTTTCTGGCGTCTTTATCCCAGATACGTTCCCTTTTTGCGTCCATATACCATGGGAGTCCTCGAGATAAAGCCAATATAAACATTAGGATGTGGTGGGAGATGTGATCCCAATAGATTCCCCTAGGATTTGTAATCGTTAGGGAATGCTTACAGAGATTTTCGTAGTAATATCCAAAAAAGGGTCCAGCGTCAGGATTGTGTAACCACTGGATTTTGGAAGCCACCTCAAGAGCTTCAGGAGGTATCCATCCCATAGCGGCATCCGCATCTTTGATAACTCCTATAGCATCCGCATCTGTTTCAGGAGAGTGAACATCATATTCTGGCAAAGTGTCGGAAAGTCTGGCAGCAAACTCACGCTTAAGATCATCCTGCGGCGGCATAAAAACAAATTTTGGCATATCCTACTCCTAGTATTCCTTGATATGAACCTGAAAACTTAATGAGGATATACCACTTACCAAAATCGGTAAATTGATAAGTTGGAGATTTTAATGACCGTTGTGGATACTCACACCCATGCTGGAGTTAACTGGTTTGAACCAGTGGAAATGTTGTTGCACCAGATGACCCTGAACCAGGTGGATCATGCTGTCCTAATACAACATGGTCGGCCAGAACATGGAACGTATGACCATAGTTACTTATACGAGTGTGTCAAAAGGTTTCCAGGAAAATTCAACGTAATTGTCATAGTAGATTCTGATAAGAACGATTCGATAAGGAAATTGGAAGAACATAAGGAAAAGGGAGCTGTGGGTGTTCGCCTCACAGCCACTACCCGTTCTCCAGGACCAGACCAGTTTGCCATTTGGCGAAAAGCTGCTGAACTTGACATGGTTGTTAGTTGTATGGGTACCGTAGACGATTTCGCGTCTGATCAATTTGCAGAGCTCGTATCTGAATTTTCCCAAATCCCTATAATAATTGAGCATTTAGCGGGAGGAGGGGAAGAGAGTGCATTTCCAAAAAACGGGAAGGCCCCGCTTGCTCCGTATTCTACATTTAAAAAGGCTATGCAATTGGCTGATTTCGGGAACACATATATAAAAATTCATGGCCTGGGAGAATTTAACAATAGACCAAATGCTTTAAAGGAAAAATTCAACAGAGATTTTTTTGATGATATCCCTCCCCTTTTAGACATGGCGAAAGACTCTTTCGGATATAAGAAGATTATGTGGGGTAGTGATTACCCTCCCGTTAGTGGCAGGGAGGGCTATAGAAATGCAATGAAGACAGCTATGGATAATACTGTCTTCACGAAACCCACAGAAATTGATTGGATTATGGGTAAAACTGCTCTAACTTTGTTCGATTTTGTATAACATTAATTTTCATAGAGGCTGGGCTATCGCCGCAGCGTGCTTTTTGGCTTCTTCTGTTGCAGTAGGTGGATCCCAATACTCATTTGGTCATTTCGTTGAACCTCTGGAAAATACTTTTGGTTGGACGCGTACCCAGATAGGGTTGTCCTTGTCTTTAATCGCCTTTGGATCATTAATATCACCATTGATCGGGTCACTAATAGATAAACACGGATCAAGACGAATAATGGCCTTTTCTATGGCTGCATTTGGCATTAGTTATCTTGTTAGGCCGTTCATGACAGAACTATGGCATTGGTATTTCCTAAGTGTTGTCCAATCTTTCTCTATCGTCGGGGCCGCAATGTTGCCTCCAGGTAAATTGGTCGGGTTGTGGTTTCCTGAAAACCGAGGAAGAGTGATTGGCATAACTGCAATGGGAAATAATTTTGGCGGAATGGTGATACAACCAATCATTGCATTTTTGGTTACCGTATATAACTGGAGGATTGCTTATGCAGTTGTTGGGGCTTTGGGAATTTTGGTATCCGTATATTCCTATTTGATTGTAAAAAATCCGGATACTGTAAGTAAAGGAATCCTAGAACCGGAAAAGAAGGCTGAAATTTTGACTGGATTTACTTTAAAAGAAGCAATCCGAACAAAAACTTTTTATGCTATCACCTTTGCGATACTATGCGGGACATTTACTTATAGTTCATTATTACCTCAAGTTTCTTCCCACCTCATCATTAACGGTGTGAGAGAAAGCACTGCATCCATAGCTGTAAGCTTGTTTGCCGCCTGTGGAATGGCAGGCAAATTTATCTTTGGAAACCTGTCCGATAAATATGGCCCACGCATGGCTTTGGTTTTAGATCTGTGCGGACAAGCAATTTTTGCATCCCTACTTATCTACGCAGGAGATGGACTTCCAGTGTGGGTAATTGTTCCCGCCATGGGTTTTTTTCTGGGAGCTTTTGGAGCTCTTTATCAACTAATAGTGATAGACGCATTTGGAGTGAAACATTTTGGCGCGATAATGGGCGTTATTGCTATATCCAATGCTGTACCTTCCTTTTTGGGACCCATCATAGCGGGAATGAGTTTCGATACCACGGGTAGCTATGCAGTTGCCTTTGTTATCACGTCTATAATATTTGTGCTTGGTGCAGTATCACTGAAATTGACCAGTGAAAATAGTACTAAAATTTGATGCTAAAATTAAGCTGCCTTGTTCTATAGTGAACGTAGGTAATCCACTACTGGATATGATTCCCAGTCGTTCGGGGAGGAGTCACTGACGGCGAATGATTCAAAGTGGGGACCTTTTCTTTCGGAAAGGTGTGCTGCAAATTCTTGGGCGTCTTCTTGACTCTTATAATTTTTTAGTCCTTCTATTTTGTATCCAATGGTGTCATCAATACCTATGGTTAAGTCCATATTTTTTTCAACTGCGCTTAATTGTAGGTTGTACATTTCGGCTATATCTTCTGGAATGGACGGGTAGATCAGAAGCGGTGAGTTTTCACCTGTAGGATTAAAATATTTTTTATAGGCAATCAGAGTGGATTTGTGGATTGCTATGTGGTCTGGATGGTTAGATATGCCACTTGGACCGAAGGTCGATACAACATCTGGTTCAACCAGATGCATTATGTCTAGAATTTTTATGGCTAATACCTCAGAATCTTCTTTTTCTAGCTCCTGGTCCACGTATCGCAACATAAAAGGTGGATTTGCCCCGTAGGCTTTCATATTTGCCTTTAATTCGGATTCTCTAACGGAGGCTAGATCCTCTCTTCTGATCTTTGTGCCGCCGGTTCCCAATGTACCTAATTCCCCACCCGTAGCTGTGATGACGTAGACTTGGTGGCCTTCGCCACTTAGTTTCACCATAGTGCCGGCACTGGCAGAGGTTTCGTCATCTGGGTGTCCATACACTCCCAACCAGACAATGTTTTCTTTATTCGTCGAGGTCATGGGTAATTCCATAGGTCATTTGCACAATCATTTCATCCAGTTTCACACAGTTTCGGCATCTATGTCTTCCTTCCGGGGGTATTTTCATTTTGGACACAGAATGGACTAAATCTAGTATAGGTGGTATCAGTTTTTCTGGCCTTCTTTCAACTTCAATTATATTGGATTTAAATCCAAGAGCCATTCCCATCTCTGAAATAGCTGAACTAGATGAAGCGAACTCTTTTTGACTTTCCGGTTCCATGAATATCAGATAAAGACGACTGATAGGACTGTATCCGGAGGATTCGGCTATCCATGCGTAAGCATTCAACTGTATTTGATACGACAGTAGGGCATATTTTCTTTCAGGGTTGTAGCGTGAGGTTTTGTAATCGGCAATCACATAGGATCCGTCTGAAAGGCGAAATATGGCGTCCGCTTCCCCTCTCACTCTTACGCCGGTGGTTTCATCATCTTTGTAAAATTTCCTCCAATTTGGAGGTTTTATATTCTCAGTGATCTCCCCAATTTCTTCTAACCAGTCGGGCAATCGGGAAAATTTTTCAAAAAACTCAGAAATGACGTTTTTAGTAAAACTGTCTATTGAACTAAATATTGAAGGGAATGTTTGATAAGGAAGATCCTTGACGTGCATCCTTACCCAGGCACACCTTAAACAAGGGTATCGTGTCGCATAGTTGCCTAATTCAGTTGCTGAGATTGTAATAGCCATTTGGTTTTTTTCGTTATACTAGAGCGAATATATTTCTGGATATTATTGCAAAAAAAGAGGCAAGTTGTGGAGAAACGTCGACTTGGGAGAACTGGACACAGCAGTACAGTAATTACCTTCGGAGCCTATTCGATAGGAAAATTAAGTCAGCCAGAGGCCGATTCTGCCATCCAGATGTGTTTGGATTACGGAGTCAACCATATAGATATAGCACCTGGATATTCTGAATCAATGGAGCGTGTTGCGCCATGGATGCCGGAGTTACGCTCCAAGATGTTTTTGGGTTGTAAGACTCCAATGAGAACTAGGGATGATGTGTGGAGCAATGTTCAAGACATAATGGGCCGAATGAAGGTGGACTCTTTTGATTTGTTCCAATTGCATTCTGTAATAGATCTTGAAACTTTAGATCTGGTGACAGGAAAAGGTGGGGCCTTGGAGGCGTTAGTAGAGATGAAGGAACAAGGGCTTACGAAATGGCTTGGTATTACTGGACATGGCCCTTCTTCACCGGCTACACATCTGGAGGCGCTGAGGAGGTTTGATTTCGATACTGTGATGTTTCCGGTGAATGCTTCGATGTATAGAAATCCTGAGTACCGGAAAGATTCAGATACATTAATTCAATTTTGCAATCAAAATGATGTAGGAATCCAGACAATAAAGATGATTGCCAGAGGGGGATGGGCCGATAAAGAAAAAGACTGTGCTACCTGGTACGACCCCTATAGGGAACAGAAAGAAATAGATGAAGCTTTGTGGTGGCAGTTATCGCAAAAAATAGATACGGCCCCTAGCTGTGGAGAGTTCTCATTACTTGAAAAAGTTTTGGATGCTGGGTCACGGTTTCAACAGTTATCAACAGAGGCCCAAGAAAACATAACTTCAACAAGGGTTTCCATTGATCCAGAGCCCAAATTAGCAATAATCTAAGGGTATCTATAACTTCTTAACCCGGTTATTAGGCGCCATACAAGAAGGACCACGCAAACAGATACTGTTCCGCCTAATAGCATAGTGTTTCCAGCTCCAATTCGTTCGGACATGAAGCCAACCTCAAATGTTCCTATATTATTTGCTGCCATCGCGCAAAAAGAATGAAAACTTACAGCTCTACCTCTCATATGGTCAGGAGTTGTTAATTGCACCGTAGTTTGTCTGGTAGTCATACCTATTGCATCAGTCGCACCCAGTCCGGAAATTATTCCTCCCCCGATTAATAATAAAAACAATGGGTGTACGTTAAGGAACTGAATTGAGCCGAAGCCGAATAACAAAAGGGAATATATTCCTGTAGCGTATAGAACCAGCATTCCTTTGGAGCGATATTTAGCCAAGAAAAGGACAAGGAAACTTCCAGAAACTCCGCCCAGAGAATTGGCGGCTGAGAGAGGTCCTATAGCCCAGGCACCCTGCTTGAATAATTTATCGACTATCAAAGGCATGATTTCTCGGTAAAAGCTTACGACGGTAACCCCTATGTCCATGATATATAGACCAGGAAGTATGGGGTGGTTTCTAACAAATGTGAATCCTTCCCATAATCTTGAAATCATAGAGCCTTCTGATGGTTTGTCAGTTCCATCAGTACCGTATTTGGCATTAATAAACAAAGGTATTATTGAGGCTGGTATGGAGAAGCAGACACCTATTAAAAATACAGCAGGTAACCCAACTAATTTATATGCAACGGAAAATAATAAAGGTGTTAGGATGGAGCTTATTTGATATGTAGCTGTATTAGAAGTAACAGCATGCAGCAGGTGGGAAGTGGGTACTACATTGGCTGTAATAGCAGAACGGGCTGGCCCTCCCATTGTGCTGGTAACTCCGAGTATTGCGACCATGGCATATATGTGCCATGGCCTCAAGGAATCACTAATTAATAGAATTGCGGCAAGGGTTATTAAGAAGAAGCTAAAACATTGGGTGATCGCTATTAGCTTTTTTCGATCAAACTGGTCAGCGAATGCTCCTCCAAACAATGAGGCTGGCATTTGGACAGCGAGTTGTACCAATCCTAGTAGTCCGAGTTGTATCCCTGAACCTGTCTCCTCATAAAGCCACACACCAAATCCAAGCAGCCGGATCTGCATGGTGACTGAAGCACATAATCCGGATATCCATAGCATCCTGAAATTTGGAAACCTGAAAGCAGACCAAGGTTTTATATTGGTAGAGTCTTCTGTATTACCCAAAAAGTATAAAACCTACAGGTGCATTTAACTCGTGTGGTCGACTCTGATATTTATATGGTTTCACGAAGAGCAATTATAGACTAAGTTATAGTTCAAGGTGCCCAGTTATATGCTGCGCTTGTTCCCCCGTCTACGAGCAGGCTCGCCCCTGTTATAAAAGAGGACTCTTCAGAGGCAAAAAATAAAGCTGCATATGCAACATCAACCGGTAGGCCCATTCGTACGATCGGCTGCATTTTACTCCTCTCCTGATTCACTTTTTCATTCTCAAGGTCATTCCAATTGACACCTGACATTTCTGTTGCAATTGCTCCAGGCTGTATGGAATTTACCCTGATGTTGTATTTAGCATATGAAAGAGATGATTTTTTGGTCAACATTGCCAACCCCCCCTTCGATACATGATATGAAGTTGACGAACTGTTGGCGGCTCGACTGTCCAAAACTGAGGAATTATTTATTATCGAACCTGAACGGTTTTCCATCATATTTTCTACTACATATTTGGTGCACAAAAAAGCCCCTTTTAGATTCACATTCAACACTGAGTCAAATAAGTTTTCATCCTCTTTGTGAGGATCGCCTTGGGCTTCGTTATTTATACCAGCATTGTTAAATAGGACATCTATTTTTCCAAAGTTATTGATTGTGCTATTTACCAAAAATTCCACATCTTTCGACACGGATACATCGGTATTGATGAATATACATTCCCCTCCATTTCCGTTGATTTTATCGGCCACTTCGGTTCCTAAATCTTTTCTGCGGCCGGCTATCACTATTTTTCCTCCTTCTGATGCGAATAGTTCAGCTGTAGCTCTCCCCATTCCCGACGAGCCTCCTGTTATAACGGCAACCTTGTTTTGTAACCTCATTAATTCGCTCCTATTGAGAGTATTAGTATTTATAAATTGTGAAATTCTAAAAATTAGGTTGATATATTGGAAAAATCACTTAATCCCTCACTAAAGATGGGCGTAAGAAGTTAGTTCGTTTGGTCTGCCGTAAATTCTGCGAATCCTGACACTCGATTGGCTGAAACATTAAGAGATTAGGCCAAAGACAATTGGTCTCCACCGATCGCCGTGAAATATTCTTGATCTCGGCTGAATAACTCTTCCAAAGCCTCTAAGCAGTTTGAATTAAATGATGGGCAAACTACTATTTTGGAGTTTATTTAGAGTTGTTTCGAGCTGTAATGATTCGTGGTAGGCTGTTTGAGTAAGATACCATGAGGAGTTCGACTGTTCTGTTTATTAAATTTAAGAAGATAATTCTTTATTTCCTCGGTTTGATGTTTTTGGGAATAGGAATAGCTGGATATTTTCTTCCCGGGTTGCCTGGCACAGTTTTTCTTATTCTTTCTGCGGTCTGTTTCATGCGGTCAAACGAGAAAATGTATCGCTGGGTTACAGAACACCGGCTATTTGGAAGCCAGGTAAAACAATTCATGGAAACGGGCGCTATGCCTAAAAGAGCCAAAATAATCTCTATTAGCTGTGTATGGTTTTTTTCAGCAGTATCAATATCTCCTATAACGCCTTATGGTTGGATATTTAAAGCTACAGTCATCTCTCTTGCCGTTATAGGTACGTTGTATATATTGACGCGTCCAACTTCCAAATAGAAATTGCTTACTATAGAACCGAAACTTTGATTTGTGGGTCAGCTTCTCCCCTCTTAAGTGCCTCCATTATGGTTTCAGCAAGCCTTTTTGCCGACTGGGGACTTAATTCCACAGCGACTCTCGATCCAACTCCCTGAGATTGGTTAACAAAATCTATATTCAATCCATACTCCCAAGGGGCATTAAAAGGATGATCATAGGATACGTTTGCCATTTCTAATGGAAACCAGCCATCCCTGCCTTTGGCGCTTCCTTCCATCTCAGCTCTTTCACATATCATTGTGCACATAGCGTATCTTTCCCTTTTAAGCTAATTTTTTACCCAGGAACGTTAACATTTTGCTCCACCCGTCAACTGCAGAACTTTGATGGTAAATAGGTCGGTCAAAATAAAAGAAACCATGGCCTGCTTCAGGATACCTATGAAATTCGATGTCCTTTCCTGCTGCCTTCAACTCTTCTTCATGTTGATTAACTTGTTCAGGGGTAGGGCTTTGGTCTAGATCTCCGAAAAGTCCTAGTAGCGGTGCATTCAAATCTTTTGTATATGAATTTGGAGATACAGGTTGTTTGTCGGTAAGTTGGTCGTCAGACATAATCACGTTTCCGCCCCAGCATTCCACTATGGCATCGAAACAGTCGAGTCTACATCCAGCTAGAAATACGTGCCTACCGCCGGAGCATGTTCCGAATATTCCCACTTTGCCATTTGAACTTGGCAGCGATCTAATGTACTTAGCTGCGGCTTCTAGATCCCCTATCACTTGATCGTCTGAAACTCCACCATCTGCCCTGACGGCAGCTGCAACATCTTCGGGGGTACCGTGTGCCTCTCTGCAATACAGGTCTGGGGAAATCGCAAGGTACCCATGATGTGCTAGTTTGCGGGTAAATTCACGATACAGTTCATCCCATCCTGGTAAATGATGAGCTAGAACTACTGCAGGGAACGGCCCCGGCCCCATAGGCCTTGCAAGGTAGGTGTGAATTGCGTCGCCGCCCGTTCCATTGATAGTGATAGTCTCAGCGATGATCCCTTCGTATTGTTCTGTTGTATACATTTACGTACTCCTTTAGTTTCTTTGGGGGTATTTGCAGCTATTTAAACTTAAAACTCATCGTTTCATAGGGTTCAATTATTGACACCTACTCTCCCTGCATTGCCCTTAGTACTTTCTCTCCTTCGTTCTTCCAAAATGAGTAAAGTATTGATATGTCTGTACCTAGCGAGAAATCTCTTACTCCCATATCTAGATACTCTTTCATTTCGTCGGCCGATTGTATTTCAGCCCTTGGAGGAACTCCCATTTTTATTCCTAATTCAAAAGTCTTCTTTTTTGCCGCTTGTACTTCCGGGTCGTTCATTTGTCTTGGTTTACCTATGTTCATTGAAAAATCTGCACCGCCCCATTGGATCATCTCCACACCTGGCTCAGATAAAATTTCTTCGAGATTGTCGACAGCGCCTTTTTTTTCAATCATGAAGGCTAATACCACGTCCCCAAGCATATCTACATACTCTTGGGTACCGCCATATCCCATGTAGGAATTTCTCCTGGTGGCAACACCATAGAGGCCTCCATGATCAGGGTGGTCGGGCCTGGCTGATTTGATGCATTCCCTGACTTCTTCTATGTTTCGTACGTCTGTAAATAGCACGCTTTCGTAACCAGATCCTATTCCTCGTTGAGCAAGGAAAGGCATAAGGCTTTGATCTATCTTAATCATGCTTCCAAGATTGTAGAGTTCGGATGTTCGGCACATGTTGTCAAGGTCGTGTAAATCTGATGGTCCATACTCGGCCACGAATTCAACATAGTCATATATGCCTGCATGCCCGATGGCTTCTATTTCTGCGGGCCACACACTGTGTATATGGGTACTAAGGGTGGGTTCCTTCGCATTTAATTTTTGTCTGATTAAGTTAGGCCTAAGCATCGCATCCTCCATGATATTTATCTTTCTATGGTATCGGTAGGTTATCAGAAAGATTACCTACAGTTCATCTGTTTCAAATTAAGACTGTAAACACACCATTTTTAACCTAGTCATGGGGGACAGTTACGGAATATAATCCTCACATAAATTTCATGAAACTGCCTTCCATTCTTTCTTAAATATAGTGACCAATTGATAAGAAATACTTTTATCTTAGGGATGCCTTTGCAGTTTGTAATAGTCGCAATTACTGCAATATTGTTTGTCGTTTATGTTGTTGCGATGTCTGCTTCTACCCGAATAGAAAACCGTAATGATGCCCTGATAGAATCGACACAAACTGAAATTTATGCCTGGGAATCGGTGGCACTGTGGATGTGCCCGCTTCATTAAGACTGGAGAATTTTCACTTAAATGCTAAAAACAATTATTAAGGGTTCTGGTTCCAATACATTCTACTGGCATTATGCATGGGTAATAGTTGTGATTATTGCCGGGATGCAGATAGTTGGCTCATCTATCAGAATGGCTTTTGGGGTGTTCATCGATCCATTGCAGGCTCAATTTGGATGGAGTCAGGGTGGTATCGGATTCGCCTATGCAATTTGTAGCATGGTGTCAGCTGTTGTGGCTCCGTGGGCAGGCAACCTGGGTGATAGGTTTGGGGCAAAAAAATCGATGCTTGTCGGAATCTTTGTTTATTTAATTGGTATGTTGGCTACCGCTTTTGTAAAAGATCTGTGGCAGTTTTGGCTTACATACGGGGTCATACTCGGTATTGCTCAGGCAATTTTTCTTGTACCACTCATACCCGCAGCTATGATTTGGTTCAGAAGGCATCTAGGTTTGGCGATGGGCCTCATTATGGCTTCCTGGGGAGTAGGCCCTGCCTTGGCTACCCCTCTTGTAGCTTTTATGATTCAGACATTTGGTTGGACTTTCGCTTTTGTCTCCATAGGAATTGCTTCCACATTAATGATGCTGGCCTTGGTTTCTGTATTCAAAAACAGACCCGCAGATGTAGGAGCTCTGGCGTATGGTACTTTAAAAAATGATCCACCATTTAGTGACAAACTACCTCCTGCTATTCTTCTTGATGAGTTCAAGGGACATATGAAGAAAACCGCAGCTTATTGGAATATGAGCTCTATTCATTTCCTTGGTTGCGTGGGGCATGCAGTGATCTTGATTTGGATAATCCCAATGGCCACTAGTAAAGGAATGAGTGCAATAGATGCTTCGCTAATTTTCACATTGTTTTCGGCAGTCAGCATAGTCACCAGGTTAACAACTCCGGTTTTATGTGAAAGGTTGGGCGTGCGAACTGTAATGACTGTTTTTTACATCTTGCAGGGAGCACCAGTATTACTTTTGATATTCTCATCGATGGATGGGGTTTTCTTAATATTTGCTGTCAGTTTTGGGGTTGGATACGGGGGCGAAACTGGAGGATTCCCAATTCTTAATAGGAAATATTTCGGGCATGCACCTATGGGAGGAGCCCATGGGTTTCAAATGCTGGGAGCCGGCATAGGCATGGCGTTGGGAGGTTGGGTTGGAGGCCCAGTCTTTGATATTTTTGATTCCTATAATGCCGCATTCGCTATTAGTGTGGTAGCTAGTTTCGCAGGCGCGGTGAGTATTCTTTTGCTAGAGAATCCTGCCAAACTATTGATACCGGATTGGCGAAAGGCGGAAGAGGAATTTGAACAAAATTTGAAAATCGCCACATGAGAATGGAGTTATTTATATGTCTAAATCGGAAATAGTTAATATGACAGCCACTGAAATGGTTAGATTAATTAAAAATAAGGGCATTTCAGCATCAGAGGTGATGGATGCCCACTTAAGTCAAATAAATTCTGTGAATCCTAAGGTCAACGCCATTGTTACTCTTCATCCCGAGCTAGGAATTGATGGGGCCAGACTCGCAGATGAAGCAATTGCCAAAGGAGAAAATTTAGGGATATTACACGGACTTCCTACCGCCCATAAGGATTTGGTTCCGACTAAAGGTATTCGGACAACATACGGTTCACCTCTGTATGCTGACTACATACCTGACTACAGCGCATTAATAGTGGAGAGGATGCAGAAGGCTGGGGCTATCACAATTGGCAAGACCAACACGCCAGAGTTTGGAGCGGGATCTCAAACTTACAATGAGGTTTTTGGAGAAACGCTGAATCCTTATGACACCAGCACAACCTGCGGCGGCAGTAGCGGCGGTGCAGCTGTAGCCCTCGCTACTAGAATGGTCCCGATTGCTGATGGAAGTGATACTGGAGGGTCTCTACGTAACCCAGCAAATTTTTGTAATGTTGTCGGATTTAGAACATCTCCTGGCCGAGTTCCTACTTATCCATCTAAGGTGGGTTGGAGTCCAATATCAGTACAAGGTCCTATGGCCCGAACTGTTTCTGACTGTGCCCTTTTTCTGGCAGCTATAGCCGGGCCTGATTCTAGGGTTCCGATATCAATAAGTGAAAAGGGTGAAGTTTTTTTGGAATCGCTGGACAGAGATTTTAAGAATGTGAAAATTGCATGGAGCCAAGATTTGGGAGGATTACCAATTGATCCCCGAACCACCGCTGTAATTGAATCTCAGAGGTCAGTTTTTAAAGATATAGGATGCTTAATTGAGGAAACGGAGCCAGATTTTTCGGATGTAAACGAGCAGTTTTTGATTTGGCGGGGTTGGGGAAGGGAAATAAATCAGGGAGATACTCTAAGGAACAACAGAGATAAATTGAAAGATACAATGATTTGGGATATTGAGCAGGGGGTCAAATTATCTGGACCAGATGTAGGATGGGCCGAAGCCAAAAGAATGGAATTGTTCCAACGCATGAACCAATTTATGGATGAACATGAATTTCTTATATGTCCTGTGAGCCAAAGACCCCCTTTTAATATTGAGCAAAGATGGGTTTCTGAGATAAACGGTGTGGAAATGGAAAACTTTATTGCTTGGATGAAATCCTGTTATTACATAACAGCCACGGGACATCCTGCGATTTCGGTTCCTTGTGGATTTACCCCTGAAGGCCTTCCAGTTGGAGTTCAGATCGTTGGGAGATATAGGGATGAATTTGGGGTCTTACAACTTGCTAAAGCTTTCGAAGACGCCACTGGATTTTGGAAATCAATCCCTTCTGTCTGCCCTTAATGTTTCAAATTATGTTGGATGAAATCTCTCCAAGTGACATCTTTTGGATATCCGGGACTTGAGCTCCTTTTTCTGCGTAGCCTGCCACAAGGAGTAAGAATGGGCGTTCGTTTTTTGGTCGCTTAAATATTTTGTTTAGAAACCCCATTGGGCTGGGAGTATGCGTAAGAGTGGACAACCCTGCATTATGCAGGGCGGTTATTAGAATGCCAGTCGCTATACCTACCGATTCTGTTGCGTAATAGTGTTTTACCCGGGAACCGTTCGGCAATATCCCGTAACTTTTAACAAATATGGCAATCAGGAATGGTGCGGTCTCTAGAAAAGATTTATTGGCGTCTGTCCCCAACGGTTCCAAAGCCTTTAGCCATTCTGGGGACGCTTTTGTTTGATAGAAGTCCCGTTCTTCTTTCTCAGCTTCTTCCCGAATGATTTTACGAGCCTTCCCCTGACCCGAAACAGCGAAATGCCAAGGTTGCATATTTGCTCCGCTTGGAGCTGTTCCCGCGGCTAAAATGCAATTATCGATTATGGACCTGGATACTCCTTCCGAAGAAAAATCTCGCACAGTTCGACGCTGTCTGATGTGCATATAGAATTCTTCAGATCTAGATTCCATCTCTTTATTACTAAAATGTTTTGCATTAGGCAATGGAATTAATCTTGCATCCACTTTGTCCTCCATTAAATTAGGTCATAGCAATTCTTAGATTCTTCTATCATCCTGTACGATTTCTCATCACGCTGATATTATCCTAGGTGAAATACACACTGCTAATCCAGATGCGAAAGGCATATTATGAAAATAACGAATGTTAAAGTTGAAATGTTCAATTGGACCACAGAAGCTTGGAAAACTGGTGTGGGCACCTCATTTGGCAACACACGCCAACTTGGGATCGTTACTGTCGAGACAGATGAAGGTATAAGTGGCAATTCGTTTTTGGGTTCTTCACGGGTTGGGGCGGACCATTTTGCTCCAGCATTAATAGAATTTATCAAACCATTGATCATGGGTCGGAATCCTCAGGATATC
>Ga0257107_1000132_pt1 | contig 26366 bp, 25 predicted proteins | sample LP_taG_2_FD_190178 | JGI IMG/M metagenome (GOLD analysis project Ga0257107, IMG submission 190178) | Marine microbial communities from Northeast Subartic Pacific Ocean, Canada - LP_J_2011_P26_500m | ecosystem: Environmental > Aquatic > Marine > Oceanic | place: Canada: Northeast Subartic Pacific...
TGCACCATCAGTTGATAATACGTAACCATTGTCTGCATTCGCAGTACCTTCTTCGGTAAATGTAAAGGCTCCAGCCGTTAATTCAGAAGCTGCATCAGCATCTGGTGTCCTAGTCAATACAAATGCTGCTGAAGCACCACCTGTTGCTGTGACCTTATAGAAACCATTTTGTGCTGCTGCTGCTTGGTCTTTAACAAGAACCCTATCATCTACAGCCATTGTTACACCATCAACCGATAATGCACCATTAGCATCAGCTGTTAATGTACCATTTCCATTGTTATATGTACATGCAGCTAGTGCAGCTGCTGTAGCAACTCTTACCGATGCTTTAACATCTAATCCATTCGCTACTGAGTCAACATATGACTTATTTGCAAGGGAATCTGAACTAAATCCAGACCTTGCAGCATATCCGGAAGGAACTGTTACTGTACCTGTGCCATTTGGCGTTAAATCTAGGTTGCCATTCGCATTCGTTGTTGTAATTGCATTGCCATCAATGGTGATATTATCAACATCGAGGGAAGTAATTCCGTTTAAATCTGTAATTGTGCCACCTAATGATGTATCATCACTACCAATTGTTATACCATCATTGGCTAATTTTCCATTTGCGATTGAACCGGCTAACTGAGCGTTGGTAATACCTAAGGCTTTAACCGTTACATCACCTGATGTTACATCAAATGAGGCTGTATTGAATGATGCGACACCTTTATTGCCTGATGTGGCAACCTCACCAGCAATTGTAATGGTATTATCTGTTACTGCAGTGTCTATACCATCGCCACCAGTGAATGTAATTGTTTCGCCAGTGCTAACCGAATCACTTGAGCCTGAATCTGCTGCAATACTTAATGTACTTACAACCGTGCCAAATGATAAGTTACCTGCGCCGTCTGTTTTTAAGAATTGACCTGCTGAACCATCCGCTGTCGGATGTGATAGGCCATCAAGAATAACCTTACCAGCACCATGTGGTGTTATTACAATATTACCATTAGTGTCTGTTGATGTAATTGTATTGGTAGCACCAGTAACGGTTATATTACCAATATTTAAGTTATTAATCTTTGAACTTGCATCTACGATTATCGCTGATGACGCTGTTAGCGTACCAGCTGTGTGGTCCATCATATCAGTATATAACTGACCACCTATGATTTTTGCTACTACATCACCGCCGGATGTTTCGCCTATAAAAAGTTTATCTGAACTAAATGAGTAGGCTTGTTCACCAACCGCTAATGCATTTGTCGCCGGTGAGCCAGTCCCCGTACTATATTTAGTAATAATTACTGTACCTGACATACTATCTCCTAATTAAATTAATGCGCATTGCAGTTAAAAACATGTTAAAAACTCCCGCCTATAACTTTTAGATTTGAATTTTCAACCTCTGGTACCACCTTAAAGGTTGATGTACCATTATCCCATAAAATGACTGATCCATCGATTCTTTGGCTTGTATCTACATCTGTTAAAGCCGATAACGTTTGACCAGTAGTAAGCAATAATTTTTGTGCCTCTATTCTCTTTTGACTTGCCGAATTAGCTGCTAAGCTTCTCTTCGCCGTAATTTTTCCCTGTAGTGCCATATTATTGTGTTACTCCTGCGTTAACTGTTATTTGTCCTTCGATAACCCTTGTTTTATATCCTGTGCTCGTTTTTGTTATCTCTACATCATATACATACCGACCTGCTTTCATCGCGTTTGTCTGTGTATTACTCAATCCTATTGTAATCTCTCCGGCAGTAGCATCTGTTACTGTACATGTAAAATCAACCTTAGTGCTGGATGAATAAGTTTTTCTTATTTGTCCGGCCACTGTATAACCTGTTAAGGTGGCTAAAGTTCCATCTGAATCATCTACTATGACCTCAGCTGAAAAATCGGCTCCTTGGTCTATACTTATATCTGAATATACTGCCATTTCCTATATACCTATTTATAATTTATCGTATTTATGAACCTGCACCGTACAATGTCTTAACAGTTGTACCTGCAGAATTAATTATTAATAACTCAACCTCATCTTTTAGCTTTGCTCTTGAGATTGCATCATTGGCTACATGAACTTCATCAATTGATCCATCAACATATTGGTCTGAATCAACAGAGTTTGCAGCCATTTTAACAAGTGTTACTGCACCATTAGCTATTTTACCTGTTGTTACATTTAAATCAGTTATATCGTCTGTGCTAACACTTGCTGACGCTCGTGTAGTAGCAATACTCACTGACCCTAAGTTTGTCATTGTACCCGAACCTGTTACATCACCTGTTAGTGTAATAACTGGGTCGATAACGTCAAAGTCAAGTGTACCAGTCGAACCATCATAAGTTACTGCTAAACCTGATTCAGTATTATTATCAACCATAGCACCAACAGTTGTTTGTATATGAGATGTAAGAGCAACACCAGCAACTGTAATAGCATCAGCCTCTAATGTGCCATTAATATCAGCATTACCCTCAATATCTAAGCTTGCGCCGTCTATTTCACCGGTAACTGTAATACTATCTACGAAAGCATCTTTAAATCTAACACCTGTCGTACCTAAATCAATATCACTATCTGTTTGTGGTCCAAGAATGCCATCAGCAACATATACTTGTTCAGCATTAGCTGCATAAAAATGTATTTGGTCTGCTGTTTCAAAATCTATTTTAGTCTGATCGTCTTCACCAATCTTAATATCTGCTGCAAGTAAAGATGTTATTGTTGTTTGAGCAGCACCTAAGACAAAATCTAATGTATTATCACCATCTTCATATGTTACTGCAATACCTGATTCAGTATTTGAACCAACCATTGCTCCAACAGTATCTGATATTGTTTCAGCAAGGGTAACACCATTAACTGTTATTGCGTCTGCTTCAAGTATACCATCAACATCTATATTACCAGAAAAATCTACTTGAGCTGCTGTAACTTTTAAATCACCTGTGCCTGTATCTGCAATATATGAATTTGTACCATCGTGGTAAATCTCTAAGCCGTCTGATGATGTACCAAGTACTACCTTAATATTATCATTAAAGACCATATGACCTGTAATAGTACCACCAGTAGATGCTAAACTGCTAGCAACTATAGTTTGATGTGCATTAACGCATCCAACAAGAGTTGCATGTCCTGAATTGCTGACAGATAGATTATCTAAATCACCAATTGCAGTACCAATCTCATTTTGCTTAACTCTCCATTGATCAAAGGTATTTGCTGTTGTTACGTTAACTGTATTTGCCATATTATCTCTCTATTAATGTTTGAAGCATCATTTTAATTTCTGATACGTCTTGTTCTACTTTATCTAATCTCTCTACATCGGCTATTTTCTTTGCTCGATTCATTGAATATTGTTCACCACCAGTTGACATATTTATAATAGCCCCTGATTTTGTGTCTCTAACTAATCCTGTATGTCCTTGAACTGGTATTTTCATTATTTCCTCAATGCTATAGCTCTAAGATCTTGACACATTGGAATAGTACTTGTACTTGTAGACCTAAATACAATCTTCACTGCAAATATCGTAAATGCTGCTATAGCTGTTGAAGTACCAATATCCCATATTGATTCATTATATGTTGCACCATCTGAGTATGCAACCACACCATTATTACTTGATGGAGTGCCTAATACCCATGATTCAGTATCGAACGTTGCTGCAGTATTACCAGTCTTATAATATAAGTCCACAAATGAACCATTAGGACGATTAACATCTAAATAGACCTTAAGAGCATCTGAACTGTCATTTAATTCGATTGTTTTAGTAATATATTTGGCTAAATTAGCGCCTGTACTAGCGTTTGTCTCACCACTTGTAACATTATCAATCCTATTGCCAACAGTAATGATTGAACACCTTTCCATATCAATCACTGGCGATAAATAATTATTCGTTGATTGGAATGCACCATCAAGACGTACTGTTTCTGTGGCACCACGCTTAATCACCTTAGGTATTAATGGAGTATAGTTATCATTTGCCACAAGAGCAGCTATAGTAGATGCAGCTCCAAGTGTTGTAGCAGCTCCAACCGCAGTATCTCTAATTGTCCATGACTGTGATGTATTAGGTAATACAATATTTTGTATAACTGGGTGGATTGTATTCCATGCTAAGTTTTGAGTAGCTTGACATGTTGTGCCACCGCCGTTACCGGCAGTAATGGCTGCAATATGTCCTGATCCAGCAACTGTAATCGTGTAAGCATCTTGTGTTACTGCAGTAATTGTGTGTATTTTGTTTAATTCATGTGCATAAGCTGTACCTGTGCCTGTTCCTGCTGCGGCTGCAGTAAATACAACATCAGCTGCTGCGGTTGTACCTGATGGCACTCCTGCAGTTTCCCATTGTGCTTGGGTAGTATTACCTACTGCCACAATCTTATATTGTGTCCCAATTACAAATGCTCCACCGGCTGTTGTTGCTGTACTGAAGTCATATCCGTTCGTTGCAACAAATCCTGTAAGAGTCACTGTATCAGTAGCCACCATACTGTGGTCTCTATGAGCTACTGTAAAGATATTAGATGCACTTGCACCTGATGCCACAGTAGTTAATGGGTTAGATATTAATGCACGTGATGGTAATTCACTATTTAATAGTACAGCATTATAGGCTTGGTCTATTGAGAATACTGCTCTCTTCAAGACAAATGTCAAGTCCTTATTCTGGTCAGCTGTCCATGTTGAAGCATTTTGTGACTTAAATAATACACCTGCATAAGGCTGTTGTGATATTCTATTACCGCTTTGGTCTTCATCACCAATTTGAGCATAACGTACTGTGTACTTATTAGAGTTTGACATAAGAACAATTGCATATTCAACACCATCTTGTAGATATACCGGAGATGGGAAGGTGAATGCAGTTGCCACAGATGTACTAATTGATGAAGGATTAAGCGTTACATCAGAGAATGGAATAATTTTCTGTGTAGGGAATCCATTGACCATTTCACGTATTGATACATTTACAGGTATAGCATCATCTTTAGCTGTAAAGTAAAGCTCTACTGAAGTAACAAATGCTGCTTGGTCAAGCAATATTGATTGAGCTAATGGGTCATGCCAATTAACTCTATTTCTTCCTGTCTCTCTGCTAGTAGTTGTTGTATCTTCTACTGTCAATCTTGAAATAACCGGAGTTCTTGTTGAAATAATAACATTTTCCCTTGATTCGAGTAAGCCCGAAGCATTATACATTGCTGTAGCTGATGTTTCTGTCACCTCATCGTTATTAGCAGATGATTGAGTTAGTTTAAATTCTTTTTCACCAGTCTTAAAGTTAAGTGCACTATTATTAGGTATTAAGAATGAACCTGATATTGCACCATTCGCATCAGTTGTTAATGTAGTAGCTCCTGCTGGGTGAGCAGTAACAGTATTAATACCAACTAATGGGTCATATGTTGACGCTGTAGTAGATACATAATTTGCTACAGCTGTACCATCAAAATATGCATAAACTTGAGTGGCTGGCTTCATACGTGTAGCAGCAAATGAAACTAATCTTGTTCTCATGAATGGTATAAAGTTAACCTCTACTATACGATCACCTGAACTAAATCTAGATGTTTGTACTTCAATAGTTTGCTGAACACCTGTCCGTCTCATATTACCTGTTTCAGTTTGGATATTCCAGTTACCTGATCTATGCCAGCTCTTCTGACCTGTCCAGTTGGTTGTCCATGAATTCCATACAGTTCCTACTTGAGGTTGGAGAGCTGCCTTCATGGCATCAAATTCACCATCATTGTTAATGACCACTTCTGGTCTGCGGTCTATATCCCTCCATTCATCAGTCGAAGGAGTCAATGCCATTGATCCAGTCCAATTAAATACATCGTAAGGGTTAACATTAATTTGACCTGAATATTGTGTTTGTGATATAAGATTACTTGCTGAAGTATTTGTAGTATATGGCAATGTAACCAAATCACCTGTTTTAACGGTTGTGGATGCACCATCATGTGTTAATCCAGCATTACCTGAAGCAAATCCAGGGCGTAATATACGATTATTTATGTCTACTGCTGCTCTATATTCTGGGGATGCAGAGTTAGACATTCTTGTATTTGAGAATGCATCTACTAAGAAGCCTGACTTCCATCGTGGGTCATTTGTTCCATCTAAAATTTGTTTATTCTGTGCTTCAGCCTCTAAGAATGATAGAACTGAATAATATTCTATTTGGCTTACTCTTTTATCAATACGACCAATATCACGCATTGTATAGCGTCTATTATCAATAAAGTCAAGGGTTACCTCATCGGCTGTTAATGTATATGCCGGAATAGTCATTGTATATAAATGCATTGAATCACTTGGAATTTCAGGTGGCTCTGGAGTACGTGCCGGAACACCACCAGCTACACCAAATGTACCCTTAGAATCTAAATAAATCTTATCGATTCTTGGTAAATAGAATTGAATATCTGTTTCGAATTGTGAATATCTTGTAGGGCAGAATGCTGTAACAGCTCCTGTACCTGTAAATACAGCACCAGCGTTACCTGTACGTGGTCTAAAGTCAACACAACTTCTTAATTCTAAATCGCCAACTTTAGGGATGTCCTCATAATCAATAGCTGCATAAGAATCAACTGTAAAGAAATCACCAGCAGAGTGGTCGAAATACTTATATGTTGCAGTAAGTGCTGCAGCTGCAGTATAATTAGATGTAGTCTTTAATGTAATACGACCAGCATCATAGTGAGTATCTTTTTGGCCATTGTCTAAGTTAAAATGAGTAGTAACATCAGCACCGCCAGAAGTTTCAGTGACAGATACTAATTCATGTACGTCTGCATGGCCAAGCTGTTGACCAGTACCAGCATATGATACGCCAGCATTAAAGTTTACAGCAGTATTACCACTTAGTGTTTTTGTCTTCATATCCAAAGTTCTGACCATAGGAGCAATTAATCTTAAAGTATCTCCTTCATATGAACTTAAACCACTAACTGTTACTGTTTGGTTGACATTACTAAATACATATTCAGCCATATCATCAACTGGAGGGTTATCTGTAAGTGAAGAACCATCGTCATTCACTAATATCCAATTTGTATTAAGTGATTTTGAACCAAATACTTCATTAGCAACGGCTGTTGTAAATACTGCTACACCACTTGTGACATCACCAGTCGCAGTATGTATACGATTTGTCTCAAATCTAAAGTTATAATCGGTAGAACCATCTGTCATGGTATTGAGTGTCTTAATTCGTTTGTATGGTAATTCAAATATTAATCCATCAGGGCCAATGTTAAACGATTCTATAACTGCAGCAAAGTCATAAGATGCTTGAGCATCTAATTGAGTTGCTAAAGTCATTGTACCTGTAAAATCAAATATGTGTATTCTATATCTTGAAGCTGTAGTACCACCATCACCTGACACACGTTCGATTGAACGAGCACGACATGTACCAATTGATGAACCACCAGCATTCTCAATATCTATCACACCAAATGTAGTAATGTCTGGGAAACCGTCCATACTAGTCACTTCAATATAGTTATTATGCGTTATTTCTGTAACTTTATCTGTTACTCTTTCCGATATCCTTGCTTTATCAAAATGCACATCGGTTGTACCAAGGGTTTGTATCTCATAACCTCTTACATATGCTTTTGAAGGCTCAACACCAAGGGTTAATTTAGTGGCTGTACCACCTGTATGGTCCTTAACCAATGCTTTAAATGGATTTACATAGTAATTACCAGACTCATCAAATGTTCTACGAGCTAATTCATCTGCTAAGTGATTATAATCTGCAGTTCGTGCATTCTTTGTGATATAACCATCTTCTAATCTAGCGATAAGAACAAAGTTACCATTTGTAGCATTAACTGCTTGAGATGATAATGTAGCTGTAATAGAATAACGATGTGCACCAGGAGCAGAAGCATTAGGAGTACCTGTAGCATTATCATTTAACGATGAATCAGTACCTGAACTGACAAGGGATTCAGTGACAAGTAAGCCAATATCAAATGATACGTTATATGTATATTTGGATAATACGATTGTTTTAGCTTTAGCTATAACAAAATGCTTCTTAATATAATATATACCATCTTCTAGTGCCACAATAGAGCCAAAACCTGTAGCAGAAGCTGCTTTTACTTCAGCTGATTTATTTGCACCATCTGTAATCGTTGCATTATCTGCAAAAACTGTACCAGATATGTATTTAACAAATAGAGTAATAGGATCTGAGCCAGAAGCTAGTGACGCATGGACAACCCTAGCTACATTAGTACCATCAGTAAATTCAGTACCAACTAATTCAACAACCGTATCGCAATATGCATTAACAGAATCTAATTTAATATAGTCAATTTTATTATGGAGGTGAACAGCTCCTGGTACAACAACAGAACCATCTTTAAAGGTATGGTCACCATGAGATGATACTTGATTTTGTAATGTTGTTTGTAACTGAGTTAACTCTCTTGCTTGTACTGCTTTACCAGGTCGAAACAATATTCGTTGATATTGTTCTTTAGGGCTTAAAGTGTTGCCTGCAGCAACATCTTCAAAATCGTCCCAATATGGTTCTACGTTAAATGAAATTGCCATATTTCTATCCTATTTAAAATGCGATTACTAATCTTACTGTTTCTACTTGTCCGTCTGCTCTCGTAGTTGCTGTTCTATTCTCTACAAACATTACATCACCTGAATGATGGTTAACTAATGGAACAGCTACTGAAGTTATTGCGTCTCCGCCACCTGCTGTACCATTAAAACGGAGATTATCTGAAGCTGTAATTGGTGTATATCCAGTAGCTTCGTTTTGTATATAATGTAATTTACCAGTTCCTGAAACATATTCTACAACCATTGCAACTCCACCACCAACTGTACCTTCAACTAATTGATCTGCTGGGTATGTGCCACTTGTAACAGTTATTAAACTCTTACATGCGTTATATGCAGCTGCTTCTGCAATTTGAGCAATAGTACCACTACCAGTTGATGTTGTAGCGATAGATTTAAATACTTCTCCAACGACTGGATTACCACTCGTTGACCCTGCTGTCGCCCAATGTGCATCACTAGAGGTACCCATTGTTAAAATCTTATAAAAGTTACCAACTGTCATTGAAGCAACAGCTGAAAGTGTTGCTGAATCTTTATCTTCTTCAATTGGGTTTTTAAGTACTGCTATTTGTCTAAAATCATTTGTATCAGGAATTGAACCTGACTCATCACCTGTAAATACTGTATTAATAGTTACATAATGTGCTCTTAAATCACTTGTAGGATCTGCTCCATATCCGCCTGGAGGGCCAATTACTGGTCTAAGCGTTCCTGCTGTAGATGAACCACTTGTGGTTAAAGTAATCTTAGCGTGGGTATATCCTGTGCCAATGTTAGTCATTGTAATACTATTAATAGCTCCACCAGATACTGTACATGTTGCTGTAGCACTTGAACCATCACCTGTAATAGTGATTGTTGGTGCAGCTGTATATCCAACACCTGCAGTAGTTATCTTAAGGTTATATATAGCCCCATCGATTGCATTACCTTGTACAGCCCATTGTGCTGTTAGTCCAGCATCAGCACCAACTGATGGCTGTTCATATAATTTTCTGCAAGGCATAAATGATGCTGTTAAAAATTTAGTTACATCAGTTGCTGGGACTGTATACATATATTTCCATATATAACCATCATTAGTAGATACACTACCAATAACACCTGATGTTTGAACACCTATAGTGTCTGGGTTATATGTACTTGCGCCTGCACCGGCTCTCAAACACATATATACGTTATTATTATCTGATATAACAAAATATGTTTTGCCTTCTATGTTTGTATCTTGATCGTCATATTCTATATATGTAGTACCAGAAACCCATAGGTTTCTTTTTGTACAATGAATAATGTCTGCAGCATCAACTCTCTTCATGGCGAACATGTTTTCCCATAAAGTATTGTTTGCGTAGTCATTTTCATATGGGGTGTCCGGAGATGCATCATCCGTCCATGCATTTGGCCGTCCCAAAGCCATATAGAATTGATTATCACTTAGACTCTCAACGAATTTATTCGTTGAATCTAGTCTGAATTTGCTTGTGATTATTGCTGCCATTTTATTTCCTCTTTTATGTTATGGAGTATGTTGAACGAGTGAACTCGCTCCACCCAATCCGAATTGTAAACCTATATTGTTATTTATACTATCTTGCACTGTATATCGAGAAAAATCACTATTTGGACCTAAATATCTGAACTTCATATTGTCCCAATGGTTCCACATACCTATTTTCTTAAATTCTGAACTACCATTTGCAAAATGGGTATACGATTTCTCTAATATGTGACTATTAAAACTTACTGGTCCAACTTGATGTGCACCTAAAGTTAACTGTATCTTACCAACAAATGGTAACCAACCATATTGCGCTTGTGTATTTCCTTGGTCTAATGCTGTAATATAAATCAATATCTCCCCAAAGAATTTAAATCCTGCGGGGTGAACTAATCTTGTAAATGCATTTTTCCAATCAGCTACATTCTTACCAGTTTTTAATACATATGAAAATTGCTGATAGTAATAAGAGTCTTGTAAAAACTTTTTATCTGATAAGAATCCATCATTTGTAGTAAATAATCCTTTAGCATATGTCGTTACAACATCAGCATTTGATAATGCACTTGTAAATGTTAATCTATGTTTAGTTGTACCTGAATCTGAATATACTTCCTCAACATAATCTGTGGTTGGTGTTTGATATGTGTCATTTACAAATACAACGTCATCATCAAAAATAGCTGCTTGAGCTGCATCATTATTTCCATCAATTACAGTAGGTGTGCCACTAATTGTAAATATATGATTAGGAGTAAATGTAGTTCTATTAGCTTTAATAGCCGTTTCTTGATTTGTCCAAGTTCCATCAGATGGATTAAGTAAATCATTAAATGGAAAATATGTCTCTACATCATCATTATATATCATTCTAAAGAATGACTTAATAGATTCAGGTGTACCTCTACTTCTATAAAATTCAACAAGTCTCTTATAGAACATTCTTGGGTTTGTAGCAAAATCTCTTGGTACTGCGACACCAATTTCATTTTGGAGTTCTGTTAATAGCTCTTCTTCTACATGGTCAATATCTCTTTGGATATCAATTGAGTTAAGATAGAATCCTGATTTATTTTGACGCTCTAAATATAATGCATATGTCTTAAGAAATACAACTAAATCAGGATATGAACCCTCTATATGGTCTGGTACTAATTCATCGATATATGATGATATATTATATTTGCCAATTGTTGCCATTAGTTACTCACTGTTGTATAGTCAATACCAGCAGTAGTACCACCAGTAGCCATAGTATCTATCTCTCCTGTTATCGTTGCGGTTGATGTATTAATTGTTAATAATTCATTTCTTGTAGGTGATATATCAGACGATGCTGGTTTAACCGTAACATCGATTGTAGTAGAACCTATAGGTAATGCAGTTGGTTGGAATGCGTTAAGAGTAATTGTTCCAGCCTCTTCATTCACATCACCAACGTTAGTAGCTAATACTAAATCACCTGAATCAACAATTTGAATAATTCGTGTATCACTTGAACTATCATAAAAATCTTTAAGCTTAGCATCAACCCCAGCATATGTAAAATTAGTTGATTCTACATAAGCACCAGTAGATGATGTAGTAGCATCTAAGTCAGACAATGCTTGATTAAATTTAAGCGTATATTTAGTTGCTGTACCAAGCACTGGTATAATCTTTTTAGTCATCTTAATACGAGTAATATTAGATAGGATAGCAATGTTAGTATCGTCAATCTTTTTAAGAACATTTGAGTCTCTATATACTCCACCAAAACTCTTTAATGTATCATCGTTATATGTCACAAGTGTATTCCTTATTGAGGTTGACAAACCAGACGCTGTTACTGTAGCAAGGTTAGGATTAAATTTAAAGTAAACTTCAAGGTCGATATAGGTGTATTCTGGGTCGACAAGAACCGGAGTGATACTTACAACGTTTTTTGGCTTTAAAATACTTGTTTTTATAGTAATTTTTTGGTCCTCGGTGAGTGTTTCAGCTGATAATGGCTTAATGGAGATATACACTTTGCCATAATCTGGCACATCATGATCTTCTCCACCCCATACTGCAACAGCTTCAACATCGGCAAATTCATTTTTAATAATGGCTTTATAATCATCTGGTGTTACAGCCCTATTTTGTGATACGTGCGCAAGAGGAGCATTAAATTTAATAGCTTCTTTAGTTTCCCTTGCAGCTCCACCAGTAGCTTTAGTTACTAATGTTATTGTCTCATCACTATTACTATTTAATGAATCAGTCATAGTAAATACTGTAGCTCCATTCACATCTGCGCCTGATGGAATTGTAGAGTATTCTATTTTAATTGTATTACCATTACCTGGTCTTTTACCTACAATATTATCACCAAATTTAATTTCGTAAAAAGAATCTCTTCCTTCTTCTAAAAAGTATACTTCACTCGCACCATCAAGATTAACAACATTCGAATTAATAGAATATACTTTAGATGCAGATGTAGATTGAGAATCTGTCACAGTAACTTTAATTGATTTGGTATTTACGTTTTGAGAAGGAATTAAGTATGTCTCAAAAGCATTATTTTGATATGTGTATGACATTTCTGATAATACACCTTGTTCAATTCCAACATTTTCAAATAACCAACCATCTGTTGCGTTAAAGTTAATTGTTTGAGTAACTGAACTAAACATTGGGTATGTTACACCATCAATAGTTGTTTGGAATTTTGTACCTCTTGCCATACTTAAAGGTAGTGATATATTACTTCCATCATGATTCCATAAAGGAGTTGCAGTAGTATCATAATTCATTTTCATATTGATTACAGCTGTTGATGGAGCAATAGACCTTGGTGTATAACCTAATAGTTTAGCGTGGGATACCACTGAACTTCGTAATTGAGAAGTGTCAATAAATGTTTCATTTAATGCAAAGTTTGCATTCATTGAATTAACGTGTGTTACATAACTTAATACATCAATAATGGTTGCCATTGCTGAGCCATCATAATTATAGTCATTGAAAGTAGTGTCTGTTGCCTTCATATATGCGACTAGATTTGCTTTTATTTGGTCAAAGTCTAGTTCACTTGCTGAAATTCTGCGTTCTATTGCCATTATCGTAATCTCTCTATTGTGGTAGAGATATCTAATATTTCATTACTTGATTTAACTCTACCGGTTATTGTTATGTTTACTTCATTTTCATTAGGTTTTGCTTGAATATTTGTATTAAGCACTTCTAATCTTGGTTCCCAATTACGTAAAGCAAGATTAATAGAAGTAGACATATTTGCTGCTGTTATATTTGACATATTCTCAAATAAATACTGTCTAAGATTTGCACCAAAGTTATAATTAAATGGACGCTCACCATGATTTGTACGAAGTATATTAAGGCAACTTTGTATAACTGCTGCATTATCCTTCTTTATTCCAACGTCATTGGTATTAGGATTTTGCTTAAAAGAAAAATCTAAATCTTTGTACGTTTCTTGTCTTGCGATTGTTGCCATATATCTTATTTATACCTGTTATCAGTTAGGACCGGAAGTATTTCCAGCACTTGAGCCACCTGAAATAGTGTGTGTATGTGTGTCTAATACTAAGCTGCCATCCGTAGTAGTTGTACCTTGCGTAACAATATTACCAGTTACTTCAACGTTACCATCTAAATTTATAGTTGTTGACTTCAATGTCATATCAGCCGTACTTTCAATATTGGTTGTACCAGTTGACATCACTTTAAGAAGGCCTGCAGTGTTTATATCAATTTGACTTGAATCACCTATAGTGTTTATATCAATAATGCTCTCATCACCTGTAGCATCTATAACAATATTACCTACTACATCCATATCAACATTACCAGCCACATCAATATCTGCATTTTTTCTAATGTCTAATTTAGCATTTTGGAATGCTATTACATCAACCTCGCCACCAACAATAGCATTTAAACCACCTTCAGTGTGTAATTCAATATTACCGAATGAAGCTGTATATGATGTTTTATCTGGATATGTCCATTTCCCATCAACCAATTTAACATTGTCTCTATCATAGTCATCAAAAGTAGCTAATGCAGAGGCATACGGTGCTTGTGCTTCAGCTGATAATTCTCTAACTTTCCTTGCATTCTTATGTGTCAAAGTAAATGTATTGGTTTTTACAGGAGGGAACCATTGTTCAATAGCTTTATTTCTAGTATAACCACCTAATATTACACTATGCACAGCAACACCATTAGCATCATATACAACATGTTCTGGGTCACTGCTCCCTACGTCAATATCAATATTACCCCTTACTTCGCCATCAATGTCACCCTTAACAAGTAAGTCTACATTGCCATCAACTGTTGTATATGCATTACCATTCACTACAGTAGTCATATCCTTACCTACTTGAGCAGTTAAGTTTTTAGATACTGCTACATTAGCATTACCACTTACAATAATTTTAACATTTCCTCTAACTTCAAGTGTATCATGACCTACTACTAATTGGTAGTTATCCCTTACAATCTTGTCAATTTTTGTACCGTCAGGTTGTATCTCATATTGAGTACCTGACATATGTCTTTCTCTTATACGTTCAGCTCCAGGAGTGTCATCATACTCTTTAACGTGACCACTCTCTGTTTCATATACATTATTATATGGATAAACTGGAGCATATGCACTAGGTGGTTCATATGTACCTTTAGGGTCATTTGCAGTTGGATCAGCTTCAGCTCTTACTCGTGCATTATTATCTGGTTCATTTGTTGTCTCAGCTACTGAACCACCAATAGCAGTATCATCATCTGTAGTGACATCTGTCTTCGTAGGAAGAGATCCCATAATCATGAACTCTTGTAACTTATCATCTAAAAATATACCACATACTAATGTGCCTACTGCTAAATTTACAGAATGACCTGTACCATTTATGGCTGGTGTATTTCCAGACATCATAACCTGTGTCCATCCAATATCTTTTACGTCTATATTATCATGAATATCAAATACCTTTACTTTAACTCTTCCAACTTTTAAAGGGTCATTAATATTTTTTACTATTCCAAAAAACATTATCTGTCTATACTCCCATCTCTTATTAATTGTATATCTTGTGAATATTGATGTTTACCATCTTGCATCTGAAATCTGTGTTGTATACTTGAAATTATATACTTAGTATCAGTTTTTGATTGATTTATATTACTTTCACCTGAATTAGTTTCTATACTATAACCACAACTAAGTCCTGGAATAGCAATAACATCTATTGCACTCATTTTCATATTAAATACTCTTCTTTTTTGACTTTGTGCTGCATAACTTTCAGGTTCACATGAAGTACTAAATATTGACTTTGCATCATTATCATACAAATTATCTTGTAATTTATATACTGTTGAAGGTATTGAAGTAAGTTCTGCAGGTGGCAGATTTTTAGTTTGTGTTTTATCTATACTTATTTGTTGAACCTTATGACCATAAAATCCTGAAGCTATTTTGGAAACAAAATCTTTATTGTATTCATCCATAAGAAATTTACTAACAGTTCCTATATCTGCATCTGGGTCTAAACCATCACTATCTGCAGATGCACCAGCTAATGCAGCTTTTAATATAAATGTGGTTTTTTGTGTCACAGTTCCAGTTTGATTATACACACTAAACTCAGTATTATTCATATCATGGAGTGAAGTCAATCTTGTAGCTCCTTCATCACATAACCTTTGGTATAATAATATTGGAGACTTATTTATATCATAACAGTAATTTACTACGTTAGTAAGAGCCTCTGCAGCTTTAATATTTGGTACAACATATTTACCTGTATTAATAGCTTTCGAATCTACAAAGAATCGACCTTCGTTATATACACCTATACCTCCAAAGGGTAATGGATTAGCTTCTCTAAAAATCTTATGAATAATTTCGTCACCTCTACCAGAAAAACTTTTATTTATAATTGTAAGTTGGTTATTCATAGTGGTATAAGCAAGGAAATGAATAGTATATTTTTTACCTAATTTATCAAGTTCCATTTTTTCAATACCATCAGCATAAAAGTGATTAACAAACATATGACCTTCATATAGCCATTCAATTTTAATAGGAGCTTGTTGTGTTGATATCATAAAGGTGTCCATAAAATTTATATGGTCTTGTACAACCATACTCCCTCTTACATTACCTCTTATAGTTTCAAACATAGTCATAGATAATACCATACGACCTATATCTTGTCCGTGAATATTTACATGTAGGCCTTGAAGATTTTTCATTATTACATTACATTAATAAATTGAATAGCAATAGCCCTAATATGTTCAGGTTTAATTATTTTTATTTGTCTGTTTTGTTCTGTTACAGCCGACTCATAATCGATGTATGTGTATGGAGTAGTTCCAGAAGCAGCACGTATTACCCAATCTTCAGTTGAATCACTAATATGATGATGAGGTGCATAAGCTTGTGACTTAATAAAATTACAGTTGACTGAATCTGTAGAAGTAAGACCTTGAATAGTTTCACCTGTTACAGTAAATGTACCTATTAATTTTTCTATTGTAACATAACCCAAATTAACGTGAATTTCTTTTACAATTCCTGTTGCGCCAGAAACACCACCTGTTACTGTTTCACCTAAAATAAATTTATCTACTAATGAATCATCTGTATCACCTGCTAAGTATTGATATTTATTTGTACAATATTCTATTAATTGAGCTGAGCTCATTGGCCAATCATCCCATATATTTTTTATTTGTGGATTGAGCAATAAAAATGTCCAATGAAAATGAGGAGTATTATATAATCGTTGGCTTAAATGATCTGGTCTTTCGCCATCTATAACTGTAATCGTTTGATAAAATCCAACATTATTAATAAGAGCATTTGAAACTTTAGCCTTTGCTGTTAGATTTTTTAATATATCTCTATTACCAGATCCATCTACATCAATTACTACATTTTTTATATTTTGAAAGTACATATTAGTAACCCCTCTCTACATCATCTGCATATATTGGAACTATTTCTTTAAGTCCTACACTTAATCCAATTTCAACTGGAGCATTATTTCTTTTAAAGAATGAAGTATTATTTGGATTATATGTAACATTAACAGTCTCAATAAAACATGCTGGTAATTGAATCATATCTTTTGCGCCATGAAATGATACAACACAGTGGTCTGGTACAGTAAGCATTACATCACTTGACTTTTTGGCATGAGCAGATTTTCTAAAAAATTTAATAAGCCCAGCAGCCTGATCAGATTCATGTTCGCTATCTGGTAATATTGTCCAGTTAAAAGTAAATGATCTTAATGCTGTTTGCGAATATCTTACAAGTTCATTAGGATTCATAACTTTACCTGTATGTCTTTGCATTTCTGCTTGAATAAGAGTACCTATAGTACCAGTAATTACAGCAGTAAGAGCAGCAGGAACACTTGGAATCATACCTGCAGCAGCACCAGCCGCGGCAAGAACTGCTGGGTCAGTTAATGTTACCCAATTTATTAACTCACCATTAGCACCATCAGTAGCAAATTGGTTTAAAGCTGCACCCAACTTTCGTGTATCTTCATTATATACCATTGAGTCACTTATTTGTATATCTGTTGGCATATATAATGCTATTGAACCAGTATAATTTCTCTCAGCAGGTGTAGCAGCATCTTTTACCCAACCTCTTACTGCCGTAACAGCAGAATTCAAACCTGCAACGGTTTCTTCTTTCGTATACGTAGGCCTATTCATCCACGCTGCAGCAACCGTATCAGCAGTACCTACCACAAATTCTTCTGTGTCTGCTACAATGGCATTCATTCCACCTGCAATTACATTTTTAAGTTGGCCAATTTGTTCTGAACCTTTTGTAAGTTTATCCATAGCTAAAGTTTCATCTATAGTCATAAACTCAAATAACATAAATGGCTCTTGAGTATTTGATGATATATGATTTGATCGTGCTATAGCGAATTCGCTAGATTGATGACTATTAAAGTTTATATCATCCATAACAGTATCATTACCAACAGTCGCTGGATATTTCCAATGTTGTGTAGTTTTGTTATTAAACTGTGCATGAACTTTTGCTGCACCAATATTTAAATCTGCATTTAAATCTCTTCCTGACATAATTGTTCCTTTGTTCGTATAATAGTTATTTATACGAATTTATATAAATACTACCATGAAAAAGACATATTCTGGCTCGTGGAAGCCAAAACATCCTGAAAAATATAATGGTAACGTTGATATGATACATTATAGATCGTTATGGGAACGTAATGCATTTAGATATTTAGACAAAGCATCATGGGTTAAGTGGTGGCAGTCTGAAGAGACCATTATACCTTATATATGTTCAACTGATAGGAAGGCTCATAGGTATTTTGTTGACCTTACTATACGAACAGACACTGGTCGTACTCTATTAGTTGAAATTAAACCATCATCTCAAACTAAACCACCTAAACGTAAAAAGTTAACAGAAGCATTAACATATATGAAGAATACTTCTAAATGGAAATATGCTAATAAGTTTTGTGAGGAGCGTGGCTTTGAATTTCAAATATGGACAGAAAAAGAGTTAGAAGCTATGGGTATTAAGACGATGACTATGGGGTTTAAAGCCTCTAAAACAAAAACAGGCCGTAGAATATGGAAAACACTTAAGAAAAGAGTATAAATATAGTTATGATTAAAGAGGAAATTTAATGGCTAGTTTATTTGATGCATTAGAAGCAGAAGCATTCCGTAAAGGTATAGCTGCAAGAAGTAAAGAAGCATCTGCTTGGTTTGCTAAAAAAGTTGCAGCGCTTGGACCAATAGGTTCTAGTAAAATGCTTAAAGATGATAGATTAAAGAAGCAAGCTGGAGCTTCTCCTGGTGATATGGTAATGTATACATATGACCCAAAGCTTAAGCAAACCTTGCCTTACTATGATACATTTCCATTAACGATTGTTGTTGGTAAAGCACCAGGTGGTTTTTATGGTATTAATTTACATTACTTACCGCCTAAAATTCGTGCAATCTTTTTAGATAAATTGGGTGATGTTGTATCTAATAAAAAGTTTAATGCAACTACAAGATTTAAAATAACATATCAGTTACTAATAGCAACAAAAAAATATAAATATTTTAGACCATGTTTTAAACATTATTTAACAAAGCATGTACATTCATCAATTATGAAAGTAAATGCAGCAGAATGGAACATAGCAATATTTTTACAAACAGCATCATTCAAGAAAGCCAATGTTGGCACAGTTTGGGCTGATTCTAAGAGGGCGTACTAATGGGATTACCAGTTAGCATAGATACAATGAAGTCAACGATTAATCGTCATGGTGGTGTAGCACGTGGTAATAGATTTGCTGTATATATTTCTCATCCAATGAAGTCAATGAATAATTTATTAAGATTTGACCCAGCTACATTTTTAAATAATGCAATAGATGGTCAGGGTCATCATGCTGGAGATTTTATTAATGACCCAAGAGATATGTTTTTATTATGTAAAGGCACTACATTGCCTGGTAGGAGAATATCAACAACAGAAGCTACGCATAATCATAATTTATCTAAAAAACCCTATTCAGTTGTGTCAGATGAAGTTACTATGACATTCTTATTAACGAATGATTATTATATTAAAAATTATTTTGATTTATGGCAAGAAATGATTATAGATACGACAGGAAATCATTATAAAACAATGTATAAAGATGAATATACTACTGATGTGACATTACAACAATTATCTACATCTAATCATATAATTCCTGGACAGACAATTTTGTTAGAGAATGCATACCCTATACAAGTAGGAGCAGTTGAATTAGCTAATGATTCTGATGGTTTAATGGAATTAGCTATTACATGGGAATATGATAATTTTAGAAAAATAAATAATTTTGATGTAGATGTAGATATTAAATTAACTTTTACAGATGAAGGGCAGCTAGAAAAATTACATAAAAATAAGAAATTTGACCATATGAGAAATGAAGATGGTCCACCAAAAAAATCAATACCTAAAGCACAAGATGTGTTTAAAAGACAACCAATAGCTAAGGGTCTTTAAATAATTTTATAATAATGGAGAGATAATGATGTTGCCAAGAATAGCAACCCCAAAGTATGATATGATTGTGCCTTCAACAGGCGAAACAGTAACATACAGACCATACGTGGTCAAAGAAGAGAAGATATTGCTAATAGCATTAGAAACTCAAAGTAATGAAGCGATTGAAAGCGCTGTTATAGATATTATTAAAATTTGTGTAGAAACACCAATTGATGTAAAATCTTTAACAACGTTTGATATTGAATTTATATTTGTAAATTTAAGAGCAAAAGCTGTAGGTGAAGGTATTAAAGTAAATCCACCTTGCCAACATTGTGAAGAAATAAATGAACAAAAAGTTAATTTAGAAAAAGTCATAGTAAAGGGTCTTGAAGAAGATATTGATATGCATGTTAAATTAACAGATGATATATCTGTTGATGTAAACTGGCCTACTATGAAGAACAAATTAACTGAAGAAGATATGAAAACTGGCACTGATACGTTGATTAATATGGTTGCTAGAAGTATTGGAACAATTTATAGTGGTGAAGAGGTATTCAGCGCTAGTGATTCGACCAAAAAAGAATTAGTAGAATTTGTTGAGAGTTTAGGTACTGACCAATTTAATGCTTTAATTGATAAAGTTTCAGAAGCACCACAATTGAGTTATGACTTAAAGTATAAATGTAAAGCTTGTAAGAAAGATAATACTATAGAGTTAAAAGGATTAATTGATTTTTTTCAATAGCCCTTTCTCACACAAGCATTGGTAATTATTATGAAATGAATTTTATAATGATGAACCAATATAATTTTACATTGGAATCTCTTGATAATATGATACCGTGGGAAAGGGATATATACATATCTCATGTAAAAGATTTAGTACAAAGAGAAAAAGAACAGAGGAAAAAGAAAAATGGCTAAAGATCAAATTACGCTACTAACTAGTATTGCTGCTGAAATGAAGAGGCAGAATCAGTTTAATATACGTCAAAATCTAGAGAATAAAGAATATCAAGCTGCTCAGCTAGCTCAACAATCTGGAGATGCACTTGATTCAACTTCACCAGAAATGATTGATGATGCTACAGACTTTAAACGAAGAATTAAAGCTAGCATGTTTACTGCTAAAATGGGTGAAAAATTCACCGAGAGTGGTGAAAGAGCCATGCGTTCAAATAAAGAAGCAAAGACTGCTAAGAAGTTTGCAAAATTCAACCGTGTTAAAATGGCAGACAAAAAAGTTGGTTTGGCAACTATTGTTGATGCTGTAGAAGCTAGTGATGTTGGTACCACTGCTGAATTATCTTTAAGCTTAATTAAAGTAAATACTGATGCAGTAGTACATTCTCTTGGTGGTATTAGACATGTGCTTGGAATGCAGATGGGTGGTATTTTGTTGGCACGTAGAGCAGCCGCAAAAAAAGCAAAAATAGAAGCAAGAGACAGGGCAAATGATAAAAGAGACGCAGAAGAAGCTAGGAGAGAAGCAGAAGAAAAAGTTAAAAAAGATTCTGTAATCAAAGTAAATGTTGACGCTGATGTTAAAGATGGTGGAAAAGGCGGTCCTGGTCTTGGTAAGTTGATGTTATTGGGTCTAGTAACAGCAGTTACTATGGCAGTTAGGTCTATGATAGATGGTTGGAAATCTGGTGGCTTTATTGGATTAGCAAAAGATTTATTTTTTGGTAATGATAAAGGTGGATTCGGAAATGCAATCGCTGGAGCATTTAAAGTAGGTGCTACATTTGCTTTGGCTGGACTAGTAATAGCTGGTCCTGTAGGTGCACTCGTTGGTGGTATAGTAGGTATGGCTGTAGGAGCATTTACTGGATATTTTGGAAGTGAAGGAATTGGTAAAATGCTTGATGGAGCTGGCTTATTTATAAGTGAGAGTTTTGAATACGTTTGGTATAAAATTAAACAAATAGGAATAAGTATGGCCCATTGGATATACAAACCGGGTCAAAAAGGTAATGTTTCTGCTAATGATACAAAAGCACAATTTTTTGGTGAAGAAGTAAATTGGACTTTTACTAATGTTGGTAAATTGCTTACTGAAAATTGGAATAAAGGAATGGAATGGCTTGGAGCGAAAATAACAGGCTGGGCAAAAAAAATATATGATCCAACCTCAAATGAAGTATTTGGTGGTTTATTCACAATGCCAGCTTGGTTTGATACTGTAGAAGAGGCAATTGGTAAAATGTGGGGTGTATTAGGTGATGTAGGTAATGCTGTAAAAAATGCTTTAATATATCTTCTTCCAGATGCTTTTACAGATTGGGCAGGGTGGACAGTTGATGGTAAAATACCAAATAATAACCTTGTTAGAAAAGATGGTGCATTTATTAATCCAGCAGACCCTCATGGAAACGAATTTACTTCATTAACTGCAGCAGCGGCTGCAGCAGTTGGGTTTACAGGAGCTGATATTCATGACCCTAATTCAGTTGTATCATTAGAAAAAGTTATGACAGATTATTTGGCTGAATCAGACCCAATAAAAGAAGCAGCACTACAGAAATTACTTGAAGAAGGTGATACACGAAATATTGGTATGCTAACTAGGGATAATTACTGGACGGCCGCAGATGATGCGCGTATTTTAGCTTCAATAAAAGCGTTTGACCCTGAAAGTAATGCAGATGAGATTATGGCCGACTTAGGGCTAGGATTTGAGGGGGAAGGTAATGGTATTAATGATAAATTTTATGATGGCGAGGTGCCTACAATGGCCTTGGTTCCAGATGTAACTCTAAATTCTAATTCTGATAACTCATCTAAAGTAGGTGCAGTTATTATTAATAATAATTATTTAGATGGAGTGTCAAGCTCAGCAGATATACATACCTTTTTAGATTCAGTAGGGCCAATGAGTCCTTTGGAAAGAGCGAGGATACGATAAAAACCCCTCTTTCGAGGGGTTCATTAAACAACTTTAACTCTTAAGCTTCAGCCGCTAACTTAGCGAAATAACTCATTGTGTCATCATTGTCCGAATCAGCTCTAGCTACTGGATCAGCTGCTATTGCAACTGGATCGCCCGGAAGTGAATCGTCTTTGAATGGTGATTCGTTTTTGATATCTTCATCAACATAGTCAATTTCCGTATGGTTCATACCAGCTTTGACTTCCTCACCCAAAACTCTAGTCAACTTAAGATTAAGCTCACTATAAGTCTTATATGTTGAAGGGTCAGTAAACTCCTTAATAGAATGTTGTTTGTTGTAAACATCTTCTAACACAGCATCATCCGAATTAAGAGCTTCAACTCCACCAAATTCAGAACGGTCATAATTACGGAATCCCGCAACCTGAGCAATCTTCATTTTAAAGTTGGCTCCCTTCCATAAGTCAAATGGATTAATAGCAGTTTCATCTTCATACTGAGGTTGCATGCTATTCATAATCTTTTCAAAGATTTTAGCGCCATAAGTATATAAGAATGTCTTACCATTATTTTCTGGATTTTCAGGGTCAGAAACAACACAGATATTTGACACATAATGTAAGCGACGCTTACGTTTACGTGCAGTATCTTTATCTGCTTCAATACCTGTATTCCATAGTTTTGAATTCATTTCGGAAACAGGATCGTCCTTACCAATGGTAGTTAAAGATTTCTCTACATACCATTGACCAGTTGGTCCTTGAAAGAAATGGTCCCAGTATTTCGCCCAAGGTAAGTCATCACCTTCGACTGTAGGTAAGAACCGAATAACGGCATAACCGTTACCTGCTTTATCTACTGTGGGTTTCCACATACGATCATCACCGTATGTTTGTTTTTGTGTGGCGCTTTCAGCTGCACCAACCAATGATGACATATCATTAGCTTTAGCTTTTAAGTCTGCAAAACTCATTGTATTTCTCCTTTAAAGATTTATATTAATTTATATTTCGTTTGCTTTATATCATTATGTAAAAATATCTAATACAATCTTTCTCATCTTACTTTCATCAAACTTTAAGAAAGGCTGATATTTAGTTATCTTGTTATACAAATCAGGCCACATAATTGTCTCCGTGATTTGTTTATTAATTGACTCAATAAAACCTGTCAATTTATTTATTATACACACTGTCTCTAAAGACACCGTGTCTTCCAAATAATGATGAATAATTCTTGGATATGTTTCTTCTATTTCCAAAAGTGAATCAAACCCATTATCTGAAATTTCTTGTAATTCATTTTTAAACAAATATGATATACTATCTATACGTTTTAAAAACTGTGTATATGTTTCTTCATCTCTAATCATATCACCACTATATTTATTTCCAGCTACTTGATGAGCTGCAAAGTATAGTATTATATCATCTTTATTTTTAAATCTTTTTCCAATTTTTGTTAACTGAAATTTGTCTGGTCTTTTCCAATATGTTTTTTCAGTTACGTTTGTTTTAAAATTATACTTCCAACAATCATAAGATCTATTAAAATGTAGATTAATGGCGTGATGTAATATAAATGCTTCATATCCTGTCATTCTCATTGAGGCAAAACATGTGTTGGATTACCACCCTGTAATAAATTAAGTTGTCTAGCTTCAAATTCAACATGTTCAACTATTTCTTTTGAGATTAATTTTTTACTATCTCTTAAATCAATTTCATTATTTTCGCATACATCTATAATAGCATCAATATATGGACAATCCTTATGTGTTCTTACGTATGTTTCAACTAATCTTGAAAATGTTTTTTTATTTAAATCATCTCCACTCATAATGGCATCTCATCTTCATAATCAAAACCTTTATCAGCATCAATCATTCTTTGCAATTCAGAATTAACTTTTAATGAACCATCTGGATTATATGCATGTGCAATTGTTGTATGGTATAATCTAAATTCTTCATTCTCACCATAAAAATCAAAGGGGAACATACCATCACGTAAGTATTGATTCAGCCCTCTCACATAAGCTTGAGCTGAAGTTAGCTTAGCTATAGCACCTCTCTCTTTCCGTCCAACAGCCTTCCTCAAGTCACTAATTTTCTCTTTCTGTGTCTTTAAATAACGCTTTATGCTAACTACAGATAAACCATTGTCATCTTCCAATGCTAGCACGTTTGGTGCTATATTTTTATATGATGCTGGCTTTTTGGCTGCTCTTGCTTTAGCTAGATTAGCAGCTGCTGCTTTTCTAGCTTCTTCACTCATTTTACGCTTTGCCATAATCTAAATCTTTTATTATTTAATATAGTTATATTATACCATAGTTTACTGCAAATGTAAACAGTTAACCTTTATAAATTTTTAATATTTGACCTTCAAATGCTTCTACTTTGTCAACTCTATTAGGCCATTTAATATATTCTTTTTCAGGGTTTGCCTTAAGATTATTGAGCAATGGTGTAATAGCATTATATAAATTGTCTAGCTTTGTTTGTGTGTTAGTTGCTGATGCTGTTGATGATGCTACTTGTTGAGCTACATCTAATTCATCTTCATCAACCAGCGTAAAGCCAAAATCGAAAGTTGCCATTTTTTACTCCGTTAATAATTGTTTAATTCCTCGTTGCCAATTTTCTGCAGCATCTTCAACATACCCTAAAGATTTATATTTAAAATCTTCAGTTGTCATTCGAATACCTGTAGCATCTTTATATGTTATTGAAAAAAACGAATGTTCACCATCCATTCCATTTATAACTTGATATAATTTAGCAACACTACCATCATTTTTATAGTATTCACCCATCAATTTTCTATGATTCATTTCAGTCATCATCTTCTCCTTTGTTATCAATTGGTCTCATACAATCAGGAAATATTAGTAGTGGTTCTTTTTCTATCCACCATAAATCAGGATTGTCAAATTTGTGTTTTAACCAGTTCCTCCATAATGTTACTTTGACTCTGCCGTCACCTAAAGGAACTCTATATTGTGATTTATCCATAGTACTATTATAACATATTTATATTAAAATGTACATAGAGAAATGGGGAATATATAAAATATATCCCCCAGGAGTTACTACTTGTAAGTAAGTAGTTCTTTTAAAATGCTAAACTAGCCTTAAGAGAAGTTACGCCATCTGCGCTTCCTGCCTTAGACCACTCGCCAGTCCAGATACCACGTGTTAAACTAAATGTTTTAGTTGTAACACCAGCGCCTGTCTTAGCCATAGTTGCTTTGACTGTACCTAAACCTTCTAAAGCTTTAG
>Ga0257107_1000133_pt1 | contig 26341 bp, 25 predicted proteins | sample LP_taG_2_FD_190178 | JGI IMG/M metagenome (GOLD analysis project Ga0257107, IMG submission 190178) | Marine microbial communities from Northeast Subartic Pacific Ocean, Canada - LP_J_2011_P26_500m | ecosystem: Environmental > Aquatic > Marine > Oceanic | place: Canada: Northeast Subartic Pacific...
TTGTTTCGTTTTTAACTTATTAATGTCTGCGATTTTTCTTTGTAATCTTATTACATCATCATCAATTTCTATAATTTTTTTTTGTAATGAAGAAACCTGGTTATAACTTTGCTGTTTTTTTTTTTTAATATATGAAAAAAGATTGTAAATTTTATTATTTCCCAACAAATTACGCGAATTACGCGAATTACGTGAACTAAGTGAATTATTCAAATTACGAGAACTAAATGAATTACGCGAATTACGTGAACTAAATGAATTATTCGAATTACGAGAACTAAGTGAATTATTTGAATTATTCGAATTACGAGAACTAAGTGAATTATTTGAATTATTTGAATTATTCGAATTACGAGAACTAAGTGAATTATTTGAATTATTTGAATTTCGCGAATTATTTAAATGATATATACGAAATGATGGAGGTGATGAAGGTGATGAAGGGGGTAATGAGGAGGAATCTGGCATTATATAAATAGTTATTTATAAATATATAAATATAAATATATAATAATATTTATCTTTATACCATTTAATTAAATATTTTACGATAAATACATAAAAATAATTTATTATAATAAATTATTTACAATATGAGTAAAGTTATCGAAGAACTTAAAAAATTACATTTAGAAGATAGTAGCGATGATGATATACAAAGTGAAGAAGATATAGGAACTATGAATGTAGTGGAGAATAAAAAACCAGAATTAACATCAAGGCAAAAGATGGCAATTGCTAAACAAAGATTACAAAGTAAACGAATTGGTAATAAAAATAAACAAAAGAGACTTAAATTTAATGTTCTTAATGAAACACATTTAATGATGAAATATTTAGGATCAACTGAAGCAAAAACATTAAAAACTCAAAAATCTTCATCTGATTTTAAAGAATATGTAGAAAATAAATTCATTAAATTACATAGTGAATATCCTGCTATTTTTGATAAAACTTTAGAGGGACAAATGAATCTTGATATGTTAAACTTTTTATGTAAACAACAAGAATCCTTAAGAAAAGGTAGAGATCAATATTCTACAGATGTTGATGTTGGTAAAGCAATATTCGATAAATACGCAAAATAAATATAATTTATAATTAATAAAAGATGAATATAGGTATTATTTTAATAGCTACTGGAAAATATATAAACTTTTTTGATCAAGTATATAAAAGTTATGAGAAATTTTTTTTACCAAATTATCCCAAACATTATTTTTTATTAACAGATTGTACTGATAGAAAATTTAATAATAATATCAGTACATATAAAATAAAAAGACTTGGGTGGCCTGGTGATACATTATATCGTTATCATCGTTTTATGACAATTAAAAATGATATAGAAAAAAGTTCAGTAAATGTTTTATACTATACAGATGTTGATATGAAAGTAGTTTCAGAGGTAGGTGATGAATTTTTGCCTGAAATTGAAAAACCTTTAGTAGCAGTTGCTCATCCTGGTTTTTTTTATAGAAATAAAATGGGAACACCTGAAAATCGCAAAGAATCTACAGCATATATTGATCCTAGTGAAGATAGACCCCATTACATATGTGGTGGCATTCAAGGTGGATTAGTGAATGAATATTTAAATGCTAGTAAAACAATAAAGCAACAAATTGATGATGATAATAAAAATAATATTACTGCTATATGGAATGACGAAAGTCACTGGAATAGATATATGGTATCAAATTTGAATAAATTTAAATTTTTACCAGCCAATTATTGTCATCCAGAAAAAACTAGACGTTTTGGTTTAGGTAAATTAACTCCAAAAATTTTAGCATTAGATAAAAATCACGAGTATTTCAGAAGTTAAATGCGGAACTAGAGTAAAACTATTTTATAAAGTAATAATAAATACTTTATAAAATGGATAAAGTTATAAAATACGAGCAACAACATTTTGATGATTTAGGTGATATATTTAATGATTTACTTGAAAGTCTAGAAAAAATAAAAGGAAAAAAAAATAAAAATAATGTTGCCACACGATTGGTTGATATGAATGAAGATATTACAGGATTAATAAATAGAATAAAGAATTTATTAATTGAAATTAATACATGTTATGATATTTCCCCATCTGAGAAAGAGGAACAAAGAAAAGAGGATGACAAAAGATTTAAAAAATTATGGTCCAATATAGGACCTCTTGTTGCATATGCTAGTGTTGTTTCTTCAATGCAATATGATGAAGAAAATGAATAATCTTAATACAACATTTTTATAAATCATCGAAGATTTTTAAATGTACATACCAATAGGCGGGAGATTCTTTCCTTCACCTTGTTTAACATAACTATTTTCAAGAAATAATTCATATCCTTTTTTCATATCTACAAAATTAATTTCTTTTTTCATATATCTAGGTTTTCCAAAGACACGACGACTATGTGAGATTTTTACCTTAGCAAATAAAGTTTCAGTATCACCACCAAAATGAGGGAAATATTTTTTTCTCTCATTAAAAAAACTTGATAAATTTTTCTGTGCTTTTTCTGAAATGTACCAGGATTCATCTCCCACTTGTTTTTCAAAAATTTCACTCAATTCTTTTGGTGTATATTCTTCAATAGTATATATCCAAGGAAATCGTCTTCGTAATCCAGCATTAGCAGAGAAAAAACATTGTTCTAAATCTTTTTTATATCCAGCAATGATACATACAAATCGTCTTTTTTCTGCTAAATTTGCTACAATTGTATCAATACATTCTTTCGAATAAGAATCTCGCCCTTCTTTATTACCTAGTGAATAAGCCTCATCAATGAACAATACACCACCTTGACACTTATTAATAAGTTTTTGAGTTTTGGCAGCAGTTTGTCCTAAATATTCTCCAATTAAATCACTTCTTTTTGCAACCTTGAATATATCATTATCTAAAAATGATAATTTTAAATAAATTTTAGCAAGAATCTCAGCAACTACAGTTTTACCACAACCGGGAGGACCTTCAATAACAGTGTGTAACATATCATTCGAACCTAAATCCTGTAAATAATATAATATTTGAAATGTAATTGATTTTTTTAATTTTTCCATCCCAATCATATTATTTAATCTTTCTAATTCAGGTAAAAGAGCTTTTAATCTTGAAAAATCAGCATTTCTTCGTCTTTTTAAACTTTTTGCGATATTAATCAAATCTTGGATACAACTAACTTGATGAAAACAATCTTTATTATCGTCATCATACGTAGATTCATATGTATTCATACCAGTTCGTCTGCGTTTAGATGGATTTTCAGGATTCATATATATTATAATAATGTTAATTTATTAATTCAATTTATAAAACAATTTTAATATTTATTTTTTAAAAATGTAAATATTAAACTGTGTAAACTAATTTATAAAAGAAAATGACATCCAACAATCAATTAATTTTTTTTTTTATAAATCCTTTAAATTGATGTTAAATCAATTAATTATATTGACTAACATCTCTTAGTATATATTACTATTTTTTTTTTAATACTATAATAAAGAGTTTTTACTAATTATATCTATATTATAGCATCTAATCACGAATTTATAAACACAACTTGTTTTTCAAAAATAATAGAAAAATCTATTGAAATAATTTATCTATAACATGAAAATTAAAAGATGGTTCTAATCGTTTATAAAAACGTAATAATTGTATCATATAAATAGTCTTAAATTCGTCATAACTTATTTGTTGGTCATTATTTTTATCACCATATTCAAATACTTTTGAAACTAACTCGTCTATATCAGTAAAAACATCACCAAAATTAGTATCACAAGTTTCTAACATAACTTTTTCAACATCTGATGGTAAAAACATTGCCTTCATTTCAGAAGTTGATATAAATTTATTTTCATTATTATCAATTCTGTTAAATTTTTCACTAGATGTTTCACCAGCAGACATTACAATACCAACAGATGCTATTTTAGCAACATCTGTTGATGTCACATTCATTAGATTTAATAAATGACGAAGTTCGTTAAAGATAATATTTTTATTATTATCAATAATTTGATATTTATTTAAACATGTAAATAATGCGTGAGCTTCCTTCTCAGCATTTGGAAATGTTTGATTCTTTATTTTACTTTTACTTTTACTTTTTATTTCTTTTTGAGATACTTTATCAGTTATAGTTTTAGTAATTTTTTCAAAATTACCTTTCAAAAATTTCAAAATCATGCTAAAATTCTCAACTATATATTTAGAACCATATAAAGAAACTATAAGAATTATAATGGTAATAATTAAATCCTTTAATATTTTTAAAAACATCTTAATATATATTTAAACCTAGAAAATTATTCATCATCATTTATTTTTTGAACTGTCCAAAAATCAGAACATAAATTAGAGTCAGTTATATAATCATATGGAAAATAGCAATATCCCTTATCTCCCCATTTTGCTGACCACGAATTTCGTACCTTAAATGTTCCTTTAGTATCATCATACCCAACAAGAGTTACAGCATGTCCTCCCAATACTTTTTCACTTTGCTCTGGCATTTTAACTATACCCGTTTTAGCAGTTTCTTCTGATTCAAATGATTCATATACAATAAATCCAAATACAATTGGAAATCCATTTGATAATCCAGATTTTAATTGTTCAAGTGTAGGTAAAACACGTTTATATTGAATACTTCTATGATGCTTAGCCATTTCATAACACTCATACTTAGGTTTAACTGTAAATTGTGTAATATCATATGGCCATAAAGTTTCTGGACATACACCAATTTTACTAATTGTTTTTATACCATCTCTAATTTCTGCCCCAGAATCTGTATTAATATTTCCTTCAATTTCTCGTTCGTTATAATAAATAAATAATCGTGATGGTGTAAACTTATTACTTTCATTTTGTTTATATTCATCATATTCATATGCATAGGCAATAGCATTTGCAGTACAAGAACCTAAATGACCTTGGTCATATATTTCTTTAGGACCATTTGGTGATAAATCAATTACACTATCAAAGTTATCATTAAAATTGTGAATATGATCTCTACAATCATGTAAATCTCTTTTCCATCCATAAGTTCGATTATTTGAAGAAGTAACGTATGATAATAAATTGCCCATATTATGTATATAATTTATTATATATTTATTTATTTAAGTGAATTATCATATTATACTATATAATTTTTGTATTATATATATATAAAATGGAACCAAAAACAAATTTACCATCCAACAAATATTTTGATAATAAAATGGATATCATTAATATTAAATATAAATTAATGTTATTGAAAAAAAATAAACAAGATTATGTAAATAATTATAATGAAATGAAAAAATTAGCCGCCTTCTTTCAATATATGAAACTTATAGAAAATTTTAAAAAAGAAGAATTAAATACTGAAATTGATAGAATTAGATATCGCATAAAATTAAAAAATATATTTAGATATACATCATTATTAGTATTAATTTTATTTTTTTATTATAAATATTCTAAACCACTCAATAATTATTTTGTTACTATTAGATATACATTAAAAAAATGGTCAATTATCTCTCAAAATTATTTAAACAAAAATCGACTACATTCTATATCATTATCATAATAATAATATGTGGAGGAGCATTTTTATTATATAAACAACACCAAAAACAAGAATCTTATGTTAATAATACTAACAATGTAGAACACTTTGATGGAACCGGAAAAGTATTTTCATGGCATTCAAATCCCCATCCAGGTCCTTGTAATGCAAGTTGTGGTTGTTATCCAGGAAGTTATGTTAGACCTGGTGCCGCACCAGGTGGTGGATGCAAAGGTTGTTAAATCAAAAATATGATATAAATATTTAATTATATAAATAATTAAATGATATTTGCCGAAGATGATGTTGGAAATATATTAGGAATAATAGTAAATATATTATCCCTAATATCTGATATATCACAGATATATCATACGATTAAATATAGAACAACCGATGGTTTGTCCATAATACATATTATATGTGAATTACTAATTGGAATATTTTTTTTGTGGTATGGAATTCATTTACAATTATTAATGATAATAACTCTAAATTGTAGTTATTTACTATGTGTTTCAATAATATTTTGTTATTGGATAAGAAATTATCGCTTACAAAGTTTGGATGAAAATTCACACCAAATTCTATAAAATTAAAAATGAATATTATATTTAAATATTATAAAAATATTTAATCAAATCAAATATATGTCAAACGATACAGATAATGAATTAGCCTTTATAATTGGATTAATAGGACTAATACTTTCCCTATTAGCCAATGCTTCACAAATATATCACAACATTAAGTATAAATCAGTTGAAGGTGTATCGGCTATTTATATAGGAGCAATGTTAACATTGAGTGTATTATTCCTGATATATTCAGCGGTATTAAAATTAGTATTATTACTGATACTAAATGTTGGATATGCTTGTTCTACAGGTATAATGGCATATTATTATAAATATGGTAAAAAAACAATAACTCAAGATAATTCTACACAAACTGATTATCATGATGATATACAAATCGAAATTCGTTAACTTTCAAGACTCGTATTTATCATATCATGAAATACTTCTACATTCTTTTCATATTGTGGAACATAAACACCAGTTTTATAATGCTGGCAATACATTCCTTTTTGTACTTCTTCGCATATATCAATATCTTCTTGATTAACTTTATCCGAATTTTTTTGCCAAGATTGTATTATTATTTAATTCACTTGTATATCCAATTGGTATCCAATTCCGATTAAATATTTTTTGTTTTTCTAAATTAAAGACTTTTTTTGATTTATAGTACTCTGGATTAAGAGTATTAGTAAAAAATCTTTTATTAAAAGAACTTATTTTTTTAGAAAAATTAAAAATAAATTCTAATTTTGTATTTTATATAAAATATGACGAATTAAACCATAACATAATCCAAATGAACATCTTTTACGACCATTTCCATTAGAAGATTCTCTATAATTAGATAAAAAAAGACTATGATATTTTTCACGATATTCATTAAAAATTTGATTAAATTCTTCAATTATTTTAATTTGATTTTCTTTTGTATTCAAAAAATTTTGATATCTATCTATATTCTGTAATGGTTTAATAATAATTGTCGCAAAAACTCTATCACTTTGATTTCCAATATATTGTGTTTTTTTATATGTGAGTTTTATTCTACTATTATCAGTTCCACCATCTAATAAATTTGCAAATATATTTGTTGTTATATAATTTATTTTGTTAGATTTAGTCAATCTATCGATCATAAAATATTTTTTTTCTTTTTCTCCGAATTTATAAATATCACCACCAATTAAATAATCATTTTTATCTTGGAATAATAATATTTCATGTTCTTTTTTTGGATAAAATGTAGTTTTTACTTTTTTGGATTTTTTTTCTGTATCACTTCTAATAAATTTAAAACAACATACAGTATATGATGTATCACTAAAAACTCGCTCTTCAAATATATTCAATTGATTTATATCATATTTTTGTATAAAATTTGCTCTTAATTTAATATCTTGCTTTCGTAAAGAAGAAAAAAAATTTAAAGGTATTATAATCACCCCCCCATAACATTTTCCTTGAATTAATTGATATATAAAGATTCTGTATAAATCAGATTGTTTATATTTTTTAAATAAAATTTTATTATTTTTGGATTTTGATTTATTTTTTGCTAAATATGGCGGATTAGTAATAACTACTTTATCCGTATAATCAGGTGGATTTAATAAAGTATTTTGTTTAATAGTGTCATCATCTTTTGGATCAATATCAAATTTTTTTATTTTTACATCTTGTTTTTTTTCTACCCATTTAATCAAATCATTATTTCCAGCAAATGGTTCTATAAAAATTCTATCCTTAAAATCTTTAATTTCAATATTTTCTAAAATATAATCAAAATTTGTCGTATAAAACTGACCAAGTTGTTTCTTATCCATTTAATTTAACTAAATTTATATATTTATATTAAAAAATAATTTTTCAATATAAATGTATATTTGCTAATAAAAAAAATTAAGTAGAAGTAGTTTGAGCAGAAGTTTCTTCGGTAGAAGCTGCAGGAGTAGCCAATTTACCATTAAGAACAGCACGAGTGGTGGCGTCATCAGTGACTGGACTAAGAGTAATATCACAAAGACCCGCCCAGTTAACCATCCAAGAATTTAAAGCAGCAACATCATCTGTTTCAGCAATACATACACCAGAACCATTTCCAATAGTGTGCCATCTACCTACAATTGTTACACCTTTACCAGCATCAGCTACATCATCTTCTGGTGTCATTGCCATAAAAGCACGATAGCAATCTAATTTAGTATTATCAAACATTTTCCAGGTAATTGAAAACAACATTTTTATTTATAATTAATATTAAAATAAAATTCTTATCTAATTTTATATTTTTTTGATGTTAATACTCCCAATAATTTATCCACTACACGATTCACAATTTGGTCCATTCTTAATTGAACACATTAGTTGTTTTACTGCTTCTAATTCTTCTTCATCTTTTCCAAGAGATTTTGTAGCAGTAGTAGTTTTATTTTTCTCTTTAAGGAAAACCTTTTTAAGGAAAGTATTTTCTTTTTCTTCTTTTTCTTTAATTTCTTCAACAAATGTTTCTTTATTAGTAACAACTGGTTCAACACTAAATTGTTGAGCAAATGCCGGTGATTTTTGTCGTAAATAATAGACAAGAGTTTTAAGCCCTTTTCTATATGCATAAAAATACATACTAGATAATTTACGAATTGTTGGATTTTCAATAAACAAATTCATACTTTGAGTTTGATCGATATACTTGGCTCTATCTGCAGCCATATCAATTAATACTTTCATTTTAAGATCCCAAGACGTTTTATAAAGTTTTCTTAATTCTAAAGGAATTTCAGTAATAGTTTGAATACTTCCTCTATTTCTAATAATTTTTGTTTTCATTTCAGGTGACCAGAGATTTTCTTTAATTAAATCATTAATTAAAAATTTATTAACAACAACAAATGTCCCAGAACTAGTTCCTCTTGTATAGATATTACTTGTAATTGGTTCAATACATTCAGTATTACCTAAAATTTGTCCAGTAGAAGCAGTAGGCATCATAGCAAGTAATAAACTATTTCTAACACCATGTTCCATAATATCTTTTCTCAATCCTTCCCAGTCATATTTATCAGATAATTTAGTTTTTTCAAATGTTCTTTTGTATGAAATATTTTTAAGTTCTTCATCCCAAAGATCAAATTGAAATTTTCCCTCAGACAAAGGTGAGCCTTTAAATGTAGAGTAAGGACCATCTCTTTTTGATAATTCACAAGATTTTCTTAAAGCAGTATAATAAATACATTCAAAAATATCATTATTTAATTGTTTAGCCTCTGGGGAATCAAATGGATATCTAAGTAAAACAAACGTATCTGCTAATCCTTGTACTCCTAATCCTAATGGTCTATGTCTTTTATTTGATAATTCTGTTTCAGGTACAGGATAAAAATTCTTATCAATAACAATATTTAAATTGTCAACAATAATTTCAACAACTTCCATTAATTTTTCATAATTGAATTTTCCATCTTCAACAAATTTTGGAAGACCTACCGAGGAAAGTGTACAACAGGCGTATTCTTTATCATCGGAATATTCTAATATTTCGGCACAGTTCGATCCAATAACACCGTTAAAAATACCAGCATGTCTTTTACTTTCTGTAAAGCAATATGTATCTGCTTTCCGCTCTAATTTTTTTGTATTAGTAATTGTTATAAATTTAGTCGCATTTCGTTGAATATCAGATACTTGAATTTTTAATCTCTTAGGGTTAAAACCAAGAGCCATAATTTTTTGTAATTCATTTGATGCCATTAACAAACGCCAATTTCTTTTTGAATTATAATATTTATGTCCTCCTTTTCCATCGGGGAGATATGATTTTCTTTCTGGACGACTTTCTGAAATCTTAGTGTTAATTCCACAAGTTTGTAACATAAGTTTTATATTTAATAGAAAATCTTTTTCAATTGAAACTATTTGAAGAGAACAATTTCCTTGGTTATTACAAATACAACCATCCGCATCAGCATATCCAGAAAACCATTCCATTTTACTCTTAATTGTATAACCTGTAATTGGAACAAAAAATTTATCTTTTAAAGAAACTTTTAATGTTACATTCAATTTATTATTATTAATTTCACCACAAGTATCATAATCAAGATGTTCTAATAATTTCATTTTTTCCCCATATAAAGTTACTTTTGGTTTTTTAGAATAACAGATTCCTTTACAGTATTCACTTACTTCATTACTTTTTTGATATTTTATATGCCTCTTACAAAAAGATTTTTCATCTAATGATTTATAAGAGCATTTTACTTCAGAATGTTCGGTTATATTACCATAAGTACCATCACCTGAGAAAAATCCATTAGTATACGCATATTTTAACTCTTCTTTTCCGTCAATAACCGGAAATTCACATTTAATGAGTTTCATATCAGGTTTTAAATGTTGTGCTTCAATAGTTTTAACATTTTTGTGATTAATTATATCTTTTTTATTTTTATATCCAATATATTTTTCTTGAATATAAAATTTATGATATGGAGTACAAGTTAAAGAACATCCATCACTAAACGTTACTTCCATTAATTCTTGATTAATTCCTGTTTTAAATACTTTTGTATTACTAAATTCTAAACCATTCCAGACATTTACATTTTGTCCTTCTAATTCTTGTATTTCCATATGACCTTTATCAGTAAGGATTAATGTTTCAGGAGAAACACATAAATTACTAGACTTAATTGTCCCTAAATTCTTTTGATTTGTCTTTCTATTCGCAGCATCTTTACAAAGTAAATAAGGAGTACCAGTTTCAATTTGTGCAGTCAAAATCGCATTCCAAAGTTTTCTTGCATTAACAGTTTTACGAGCAATTCCTTCTTTTTCATATTTTACATATAATTCTTCAAATTCATCTCCATATACATCAGTTAATCCTTTTGCCTCATCTGGTGAAAATAGAGACCACATTTCATCTTTTTCAACTCTTTCCATAAATAAATCAGAAATCCACATAGCATAAAATAAATCAAGAGCTCGTTTTTCCATATCTCCATGTGTTTTCTTTAAATCTAAAAATTCAAAAATATCAGCGTGCCAAGTTTCGAGATATATAGCGAAACTACCAGCTCTTTTACCGCTCTGATTTACAAATAGAGCTGTGGAATTATAAACTTTAAGCATTGGTATAATACCATCACTTCTTCCATTTGTTCCACGAATTAAACTGTTACTAGCACGAATATTTGATACATGAACTCCAATTCCACCTGCCCATTTTGAAATTTGAGCACAATCAGTAATTGTTTTATAAATACCTTTAATACTATCTTCGGTTCCAATTAAAAAGCAAGAAAGTAATTGAGATTTAGGAGAACCAGCATGAAATAAAGTAGGGGTAGCATGAATAAAATATTTGTTGGATAAGAAATTATAACATTGTAATACTTTATCAATTCCGGTATTACCATGAAGGAAAAGAGATACACGCATAAGCATATCTTGTGGTCTTTCAATAATTTTACTTTTAATTTTAAGTAGATAAGCTTTTTCTAAAGTTTTAAAAGCAAAATAATCATATGAGAAATCTCTATCATAATCAATATGTTTATCAATTTGATTTTTATATTTTTTTAAATTAGTATAAAATTCATTGGATAAACATTCTGTATTGTGATATAATAACATCATTTTATCAGAAAATGTATTTAAGGTATTTTTCTGATGATTTGAAATAACAATACGTGAAGCTAACACGCCATAGTCAGGATGATGAGTTATCATTGATGCCGCAAGTCTTCCCGTAAGTTCATCTAATTCAGAAGTTTTTACACCATCAAAAATATGACTACAAATTTTTTGAGCAATTTCATCTAATTCTACACCATTTAGACCACCGCAATTAGCAGCGATATTACGAATTCGTCTGATTACCTTATCGAAGGATACATCCTCAAATTTTCCATTTCTTTTAATAACTCGCATTGTATATTTTAATAATTATACTTATTATTTTAATTTTTATATTAATTTAATATTAAAAAATAATATAACTCAATTTTAAAAACAGATTATTTATATTGTATTAAAATATCTATTATAATATAATAGTTAATTATGCCTAAAATAAAGAAAACAAATAAGACAAAGAAAAGTAAACCTATTAAAAGAAGAAAAAGAATCAATAAAAATAAACAAAAGGGGGGAAATACTAACCCTATTATTGAAAATAAAAAAATGTGTTCCCCAACAAATGCTTATGAAAGTTCTTGTTTTACTACAGATGCATTAAGAAAAATAATCCGAGCATATAATACTAAGACAAATTCAAATATAGGAAAAATAAAACTTACTCAAAATAAAAAAGATTTAGTAAAAGATTTAAGTAATAAATTCTGTAAAGATTATGATACAATTGATTTTTGCATTTTAAATGATGATAGATGGCAAGGTAGTGAAGAGATAAAAACTTTGATAAGAAAATTTTTTAAACCCCCATCACCAAAAGGGAAATACGATTGGTTAAGTTCAATTGATATTGCTGATGTTATGGATCAATATGAAGAAAAATATCCAGATTTTATATTTTTAGGTCCAGTTCCTATAGATTTTGATGAAATTTTAACAGAAGTTGGGCAAATAAATTTAAAAACTTTAGTAAAAGAAAAGAAAAGAATTGGAATTGTTTTTAATACAGATCCTCATGATATGCCCGGAGAGCATTGGATTTCGATGTTTATTGATTTAAATGACAAAACTATATGTTTTTTTGATTCAACTGGTGACAAACCACCTCAACAAATAACTGATTTAATTAATAAATTAGTAGAACAATGTAAAGATATTAAAGTTTTATCTCCAGTTACAATAATAAATAAAAAACAACATCAATTTAGTGGTTCAGAATGTGGTATTTATAGTTTATTTTTTATAATTCAAAGATTATCTGGAAAATCATGTAATAGTATTTTTAATAATATTATTAAAGATGAAGCAATGAATGCTAATCGTAAAATTCTTTTCAGTAATCCTAAACATAAAAATATTATAGATGCTTTTCAAAATTAGGCATTTTATATAAAAATTAGTATATCAATATAATAAGTATTTAACAACACTCATCATTTATATTATATAAATAATGAGTATTGAATTAACTAAAACTGAAATAGATGAAATTTCGTCTATTCAACAATGGATGAATAGTTCTCGATTTAGTAGATATAATAGAGATTATAAGGCGATTGATGTTTGGAAATTACGTTCAACTTATCAAACACAATATGTAAGTAATGTAATGTCAAAAAAGTTATTTAATTTATTAACAAAGCATAAAGCAGATGGAACTTGTACTTCTACATTTGGTTGTTTAGATCCTGTTCAGGTAGTTCATATGTGTCCATATTTAGAAACAATTTATATAAGTGGTTGGCAATCTGCTTCAACTGCTTCAACAAATAATGAGCCTGGTCCAGATTTAGCTGATTATCCAATGGATACTCTTCCAAATAAAGTAGATCAGATTTTCAAAGCTCAACAATTTCATGATAAAAAACAAAGATTACAAAGATACAATGGTTCAGACACAAATATTGACTATTATAGACCTATTATTGCTGATGCGGATACTGGACATGGTGGTACAACAGCAATTATGAAATTAACAAAAATGTTTATTGAGAAAGGGGCTGCTGGTATTCATATTGAAGATCAATGTCCAGGAACAAAAAAATGTGGTCATATGGGAGGAAAAGTTCTTGTATCAACGAGCGAACATATTAAAAGACTTAAAGCTTGTCGTCTTCAAGCGGATATTATGGGAAGTGAATTAATTTTAGTTGCCCGTAGTGATGCTGTAAGTGCTCAATATATTAACAGTAATTTTGATAATAGAGATAAACCATTTATTATGGGTAAAATGACAATAAATAATCAAATTGTAGAATGTACATTCAATGAAGCTGCTTGTATGTTATTAACAACACCAAGTGAAGAAACATTAAATAAATATAATTTTTGGAGCATTGAAAATCAACAACTATTAGAAAAAGAAACAAATAAGACATGTGATTGGAATTGGGATTTATCAAGAAGTCCAGAAGGATTTTATAAAATTCGTGGAGGATTTGAATTTGCTGCTTCTCGTTTAATCGCTTATTCTCCTTATTGTGATATGCTTTGGTGTGAGACTAGTACTCCAACACTTGAAAAGGCAAAATGGTTATCAGAACAAATTTTGGCACAACATCCTAACGTATTTTTATCATATAATTTATCTCCATCGTTTAATTGGGATAATACCCAAATGAATGATAAAGAGTTTAGCGAATTTATTAAAACTTTAGCAACATATGGATATTGTTGGCAATTTATTACATTAGCTGGTTTCCATTTAAATGGTTTAGCGACTAGAAGATTTGCCGAAGCATATAGTAAAGAAGGTATGTTAGCATATGTAAGGGATATTCAAAGACAAGAAAGAAATGATGGAATGGAACTTTTAACACATCAAAAATGGAGTGGTGCTGAAGTATTAGATGAGGTATTATCAATAGTTGGATGTGTTACTAAATCTTTAGAACATGGTTCAACAGAATCTCAATTTAAATAATTTGTTCATCTTTATCATATTCAATAAAACAACCATGAAATTTAAATACACTATTAGTCTTAGTATTACATGCTAGTTCAAGAGTAAAAATTTGATGATAATTAGCATAATTTGTTTGACTAAAAGAAACATAGCGATAATGACTACCAATTTGAGTTCCTCCAGATAAATTATCACTTGAAGAGGGAATGTAAGTGGAACTGCTACTTCCATTTGGATTTTCTCTATCGAATACTTTTTTTGATACATTTACATCAATTGCTTCAATTTCTTGATCACTAATTTCATATGAGATGTATATATTTTTTAAGAAAAATCCTTTTGTTAATGCTCCTTTAATATTCATAGTAATATCTGAAACAATATATGATATTTCATTAGAAGGTGTTTTTTGTAAGAAATAACTTATAGCATTATTATTTCCTTCTTCTCGTACTACAGACCAATTTCCATTTAGAAAATCAAAATCTCTATAAGATATCCATATTCTATGCTCACTCAATGGATCTATATAAGTATCAAGTTCTCCATTAAATTGTTGTAATTTTAGTCTTTTTGTTTCACTATCTAAATCAAATTTCCATGAATCAAATGATTGTATTCCTCCAATATATGCGGAAGTTCCAAGATTTGTTCCTGCGGATGCATTACCAAATCCCCCAAAACCAGCTTCAAATGGTCTTCCTCTAACAGTATATATTTGTGGACAATATATCATATCAACATATAAATTGTCTATTAATATATATTCTCCTGTATAATTTGGACCTAAATAATAATGTAATACAGTATCAATATCTAAATCACCACAAATTCCTACATCAACAGTTTGATCTTCTAATACATTTAAATTAGGACAATATACATTTTTGACAATTACTATATCTAAAATACCATTACCACTAAGAGTTGTTTGTGTAACATCTTCTGGAGGATTACTAGAAAAACCATTAATATTAATACAATAAAGTTTTTTAGCATATAATGCATCTAATGATATGTATTCAGCACTAGAAACTAAATTATTTTTAGTTGCCATATCTCTGTTTAAAATAGTTCCTTCAACACATAAATTTTTTGAAACATTTAATGTCTTTGCTACATGTAATCCACCGCGTAATTCTACAGATGCATGGGTAGTAGTATTACTACCATCTTGACATGTTGTAACATCTTCAATTGATTGACAGACAATTTTACCATCTAAATCAGCACCTCCTAAACTTTTTATAGAAGTATCACTTGTATTTGTTAATAGTAAACCAACTCCATCATTATCTCCACTTAAAGTAATTTTTTTACTTAAAAAACTACTATTCTTTCTTATTAAACTTGAACTTGAATTTGGTCCAACTAGTAATTGAGCATTATTATCGGTTTCTGACATAATTTATATTACAATATAAAATGATTATAATTGTATATAAGGGGGAATGAAACGAAAAAATTTGAATGTAATTATTATATTATTTGTAAATAATGAATTATTTCAATATAAGTTATATAGTAAAAGTATATATAAAAGTTATTTATTATAAATATATATCTATATTAAAAGTATAAAATGGAAAACAATAATCCAGATTATAATTCTAGTGAGGAGCGAAATGAAGTAAATAATAATATAAATATAGAAGATAACGTAAATGATATTGATATAAATGACGTGAATGATATAAATATTGATAACGAATTGACATCAAATGATATAGAAAATAGAAATAATAATAATAATTCAAATACAATGTCTAATACTAACAATGAAGAAGTACAAAATGATAGAGATGATATATATGTAAATAGGAGTGTAGAAATGTTAAATATGATACGAAATATGTTAGATAATAATTCAGCAGCATTACCTAATAATAATATTCCACAAGCAAACCCTTTAAATGATTTAATTAATAGTTTAAGTCAAGAATTAATAGAAAATCAAGATTTTCTTAACAGAAATAACAGAAATAATTCAAATAATTCAGCTATTTCATCATTACTTAATGTGGTAAATAGAGTAGTTAATGATATAGACAATTCTCCAATGAATCAAGATAGCAATGAAAATAATATAGAAGAAGAAAATAATGAAGAAAATAATGAAGAAAATAATGAAGAAAATAATGAAGAAAATATAGTTGAAAACAATATTCCTATGTTAGAAAGTAATTATATGGAATATATTCAAACAGGTAATTTAGGAAGACAAATACGAAATAATCATTATGTAAGAACGCGAAATAGAGTTGATAGAATATTAAATGATAATGAGGAAAATGATATAAATAATGAAGAAAGTAAAGACAATGAGTATGACGAAGATTTTCAATATGCCTTACAATTACAACAACAAGAATATATGTTATCATCACGAGCACCATCTACTGTATTTAGTTCTACATATACAAATCCAATTATTACACGATTAAGTCAGTCTAGTAATAGTAATAGTAATAGTAATAGTAATAGTAATAGTACAGATCATCTTGAAGCACGGGATGGAAGAATACGTATTAATCGTCGTTCTCCAATATCTATTACTTTGGATAATAGTTTATCAGATTCTAGTACTTTACATCATACACATATACATTCACATCTCCCACTTCCTCCCCGTGCTCCCCGTGTTCCACATGCTCCCCGTGCTTCAAGTGCTTCAAATCATTTCTTTGGATTACTTGATTCCCCAATACTTCAAGATCCATCTATGAGAAATTTCAGAAATATGATGTCTGGTATAATAAATCAGAGTGAAAGATCTATGGAAGATATTCCAGTTGTTTTGGAAGAAAAACAACTTAATAATTTACAAAAAATAAAATACAATAATGAATGTAAAGAAAGGGGAATTCATACAAAATGTACGATTTGTTTGGGACCTTATGAAAATGATGAAATGCTAACTATATTGCCTTGTGGTCATGGATTTCACACAGAATGTATTAATATTTGGTTAAATAAACATAGTTATAAATGCCCAATTTGTCGAAATGAAACCGGAAAAGGAAAACCAAATTTTAATAATAATAATAATAATAATTCAAATAATAATAATAATAACGTTAATTTATTATAAATACAATTAAATATATAGTTTTATAAAAATTATTTTTTCTTTTATATATAGTATATAAAATCAAATGACTTTACCAAAAATTTTTAACGATTTACTTGCTCAATTAGAAAACAAATATATAGGAACAATGGTTTCCTTATTCTTAGTACTATATGGCGGTCTTGCAAGACCTGCTTTACCAAACTTTGTTAAACAATTACTTGCCAATGATATTTTCAGAATGTTATACGTATTTTTATTAGCTTATATTGCTGAAAAGAACGTCCAAGTAGCATTAGTATGTGCTGTTGTATTTATGGTTCTTAATGGACTCTGGGCTGATGCCGAAGTAAAAGAAGCATTTGAATCTCTTGATGAAGAAGATTTTGAAGAAGAAGATGAAGAACCAGATATGGGTGATGTTGATGATATTGAAGCTTTTGATGATGATGATGAAGAACTTTATGATGATGATGACGAAGAACTTTATGATGATGATGAAGAATTATAAATAATTTAAATAAACTTTTATATAGTATATTTTATAACAATTTCATACATATTTAGTATTAAATAAACATTTATGAAATTATATTTTTTTTTTTACAATACAATAACGACTGTCTTCCTGAAGAAGATATCTAAATATTAAAAATCCTACTCCAGCAACACCAACTGATATTTTGCAATTTTTAGTAATAATAAATGATGCACAAAATATCAAAACTCCTTTCATCCACGGAAGTTTAAGAACATCTTTTAAACCCTCACCGATTTGTTCTTCAATATATTTACCACCAATAATATATAAAAGATAAATTACTGATAAAAAAAGTTTGCTTTTATCTAATTCTTTAAAAATTTTGTCTAATTGTTTAAACATATCCATTATCTATATAAACTTATATATAGATAATTTTGTTAGTTAAATAAAATAAACAATAACTCAATTAAGAATTATGTTCATAATTTATTTTAAATACAAACCATTATGCTAGAAAATAGTCATACACATTTATTAATCGATAATGATAGACCTTCAACACCACCGGATGTATCAATGTTTATTGATAATGCTATTTTAATAAATGATAATTTCTTGATAGAAATATATAATTATTATTTTGGACAAGGATTTTTATGTATTTTGATAGATAATCTTTTAAATATATTTGGACTATTATTTCTAATATTATATTCAGTATTTTTATTTGAATGTATAGATTACAATACTTTATATAGCGAACATAGTTTAAGAAAAGCGATACAAATTTCAAACATAAAAAATGCTTCGTTTTTTACTATAATTTGTATTATTATGACTTCATTTATATTTATTTATAAGTTATCTGGATTAATTAACAAAATGAAAAGAACAATAAAAGTAAAAGATTGGTATGCTAACAATTTAAATATAGATGATTCTCAAATCAAATTTACTAAATGGACTACTATAATTGATAAACTTGTTGAAATAAGTGATAATAAATTATTTACAAAAATAAATAAACTTGATATAATCAATCGTATTATGCGTAAAAATAATTATTTTATTGCAATGATTGATTTAAATATTCTTGATTTAAATATTTATATTCCTTTTTATGGAAAATATTCATTTTTGTCTAAATATTTAGAATGGAATATACATAAATGTATATCAAATTTTGTTTTTGATAGCGAATCGCAAATAAAAAAACAATTTCTACAATCATCAAATTCAACATTTTCCGCAGAAACTTTAAATAAATTACAAGATGAATTAAGAAAAAGATTTTTAACAATGACAATTATAAATTTAACTTGTCTCCCATTCATTTTATTATTTCAATTGACATATTTTTTTTTCAAATATGCGGAAGAATATCGAAGAGACCCCCATTTATTAGGTTTAAGACAATATTCGCATTATTCTAGATGGAAATTTCGCGAATATAATGAATTACCACATATTTTTGAGCAACGATTGAATATGAGTTATGATGATGCAAATAAATATATATCACATTTTTCTAATAAAATTAGTATTATGATAAAACAATTTATACTATTTATCGCTAGTTCTTTCATAATATTTTTAACAATAATAAGTATTAAAGATGAAGATATTCTTTTTAATGAAGTTACTTCTGGTAAAAGTGTTCTGTGGTATATAGGTATTTTAGGTGGAATAATTGGTTTGTGTAAATTTATTAGAACCGGTGATGATAAGGTATATAAACCGGATGTTTTATTAAAAAGGGTTTCACTTTATACACATTATTATCCAGAAAATTGGATAGATAAAGAATATCATACCGATACTTATCAAGAATTTTCTAAATTTTTTCAAATCAAATTTTTTTCTTTACTAGAAGAAATATTTAGTTTTATTATAACTCCATATATATTATATTTTAACTTAAGAAAAGATACTAACAAAATTATTAATTTTTTTATAAATTATACTTCACATAATAATAATGTTGGATATATGTGTTCATTTGCTAATATGATTCCTACCGAAAATATTTCAGATAGTCATCAAGATAAAATAAAAAAATCACAAATAAATTTTGATTATAATTATAATTATTCTGAAGAACTTATGAATAATAATACAGACAATATTGATAATAAAAATTTATCTTTAATAAAAGAAGATAATACGCAAGATAATAGTGTATTATCTCTAGGACTATCTATATTACAAATTAATGATGAGTGTAAACAAAATAATAATGAAGAAACAATAATTCCACAAGTTAATAACAATACACTAGAAATTTAATTTTTTTCTATGTCTAAATTATATAATTAGAATGTATAGTAGAGATTATTTAGTAGATTTTATAGATCTAATAAAAGAAGATTCAACAGATGATGCTCTTAAAAATATTTTTACAGAAGAATATCCATTCAAATTACAATTGGTAAATATTATTATATTTATAATAGTTTTTTGTTCTGGATATATACTTCAAAAATTAGTAGTTTATCCATATATTACTTCGGCGAATGAAAGAAAATCCTTTCAAAATAAAATTATAGGAAAAGATATTAAACTAATACTTTTACATTGTGTTTTTATTTTTATTTTTGGAAATTGTACCAATACATTTTCTATTAATAAGGGAACCAATTTATTATTATTTATTTTAATGTTTTATGGTGGAACATTTGCTTTTCAAAAATTTAAATCATTAGCTGAAGTAGAAAAATTAACAGATGGAATCGTATCTGTAATAAAAGGAGAAAAGAAAGCAAATTCATTAAATGAATTTAAAAAAAATTGGAGACCAATCGTAGGATTAACTATCATAAGTCTTCTAATTTTAATAGTCCTTATTTATAGTATCGTACATGCATATGAATCTGGTATTGTATTATATTACATAATATTTGCTTTAATAATGTTCGCATTAGTCGTTTTTGTTCCACTAATTTATAATGGCAATTTTAAATTAGATAGTTTACTTAGAAATGTTAGTTTACTTTGCTTACTATTATGTAGATTTGACAATAAAATAAATGCTATTTTATCTGGTTTATTATCTTCGCTTCTTATCAATGAAATTTCATGGCAAAAAGAAATTCCAGAGCAAAAATAAATTTTAAAATATTTACTCTGTTGTTATATTTATGTATATATAGTATATATAAAAATATAAGAATGTCATTTACCTATTCTTACCAAACCACTTTATTATCTGGTTCTAGAGTTTTTGATCAAAAATTAAAAAAAGTAGGAGCAATTCAATCTGTAGAATATTATGACCCTGTAACTTATTATCAAAGATTATATGGTTCATTGCCCAATGTAAATACTGATAAAATAACTGTTCGTTTTGATGGAGAAGGTTCAGACACTGTATATTTTGGAGAATCATGTAATTATTTATTACTTGAATCCGCATCAGCAGGAGGAGCATATGATAAATTAGTTCTTTGGTATCGTTTTGAAGAAACAGCTGGAACTACTATTGGTGATTGGATGTTTAATGTATTTGGTGAAGGAAAACCCTCTGGTGGTGCTCCAACTAAATTACAAACCGGTGTTATTGGTACTGGTTGTTTAAATTTTAATGGTACAGACCAATATCTTATTGGTGGTGTTACAAATATACCAAGCGATAAAATGTCAATCTCATTTTGGATTAAAACAAGCGATACTAATTCAACTATTCTTAGTTTTGGTGGACATACTACACATCCTGTAGAAAGAGCTGTAAAATTAAGTTCTGGTAAAATCAATTTATATGAAACTGATGGAGCATCAAAGACATCAACTCTTTTAAGTACGAATACTGTAAATAATGCCGCATGGACACATGTTGTTTGTACAATTGGGGGAATCGCATCAATCTGGAAAATATACGTAAATACTACTGATGTTTCCGCAAGTGTTGTAAATGGTCCAAATAATACTAATTTACCAATTCAAAAAACAACTGTTGGTGTAACTTATACTAATAACGCCCTTAGTAATTACTTAACTGCTGATATCGATGATTTAAGAGTTTATAATAATGTATTAACTCAAGGTGAAATTGATGAATTATATGGAATGAAATCTTTCAGTGGAACTCAAACTTCCGCTTATTCCAATATTAACTCTTGGTGGCGTATTGAAGAAACAAGTGGAACTACTCTCGCTGATGAAAAATCTGCTAATCCCGCTACACTTTATAACGCATCTTCATTTATTACATTCCCATCAGAAGGTGCTGATAGTGGTTCTAGTAGTATTAAATTTAGTAATCCAAATATTGGTCCCACAACAACAGCATCACAAGGATATGCTAAAATGGGAGTTGCTGGTATCACTTCAACTGATCCTTTTTCTGTATCAGTATGGTTTAAGGCAAATAATGTTTCTCATAATTCTATAATTTGGTCATTTAATGCTGATGGAACTAATACAGCCAATCGATGGTGGTGGCTTGATATAAGACCAAATAATAATCTAAGTTTTAGGTGTAGAAATGATGATACAACACCTGATTCAGTTACTACTTCAGGAACAAATTATAATGATAATAATTGGCATCACGTAGTATGCATAAAAACAGGAAATACTACCAACGATTTACTAAAAATTTATGTTGACAATATTTTAAAAGAAACAACTACACTTAGTAATACTGGTGGTTTTGCATGGGCTCTTTGGAATAGTTTTATCTTAGGAACTTCTGTTTGGAAAAATTCAGAATGGAATTGGTGGGCAAAAGACCTCCAAATTGATGATGTCAGATTATATACATCGTCATTATCTAATGCACAAATCGCAGAACTATATGCATTAGCTCCATAATTTTATAAAACAACTTATATATTCATTATTATACACTGAATTATATATATAATAAAAAGAGTTTCCGTAACTTTTTTTATTATATCTATAATAAATATATACAATAAAAATGTCTTATACCTACACATATCAATCTAGCATGACTGCTAGCGTTAGAGTTTACGATAAAAAAATTAAAAAAGTTGGAGCAATTCAATCCGTTAGTTATTATGATCCTGTAAATTATTATCAACGCAGATTTGGATCATGGCCAAATAAAAATTTTGATAGTATTAATGTTCGTTTTGATGGCGATGGTTCTGATACAATATATCGTGGCGAATCCTGTGCTTCTTTACAATTAGAATCAGCAACTGCTGGAGGAGCATATTCAAAATTAGTTTTATGGCACGACTTTGAAGAAACAGCCGGAACTGTTGTCGGTGATTGGAAAGATAATGTCCACAGTGTAAATAAACCAGCAAGTGCTACAGCAACTAAATCAACAACTTCTGCTGTCGGAGACCGTTGTTTAGTATTTAATGGAACAAACCAATATACCCTTGGAAGTGTTACTAATATGCCAACTACTAAAATGTCATTTGCTTTTTGGATAAAAACAACTGATACTGCTGGAACAATATTTAGTTTTGGTGGCGGTGGTTCCAATAATGTCGAAAGAGCAGTTAAATTAAGTGCGGGAAAAGTTCAACTTTTCGAAAAGAATGGAGGAGCTGAAACATCTCTTTTAAGCTCAAGTGCTGTAAATGATAATAATTGGCATAATATTGTTTGTACAATTGCCGGAATTTCATCAGTATGGAAAATCTATGTAGATAAAGTTGATGTATCTGCTTCCACAGTTAATGGTCCCGGAAATACTAATTTAGCAGTAACCCAAACAACAATCGCTGTATCATATGTTAATGCAGTATATAGTAATTATTATGCTGGCTCAATTGATGATTTAAGAGTTTATAATGATGTATTAACTCAAGGTGAAATTGATGAATTATATGCAATGAAATAATTTTAATGTAAAAGTGATTATTTTTTATAAAATATAATAAATTTGTTTAGTATTCATAAAATGGCTAATAAACAAAATTAGTTTAATGCTCTTGTTGATATAACGGCAAGAACAACATACCTGCCCATCATCTTCTATTAAAATTTAATTATAGTATTTATTTTTATAAGGATATGAAAATATTTTAATATAATAGAGAATGTGCCCAAGATTAAATAATTTCAATAATATCTCACAACCAGATATAAATTATGTAATGGTAGATGATGATGAAAAAGAAAATATTAATCCAAACACAAACACAAACACAAACACAAATCCAAATGATGATGATGATATAATTAATGATGTTATACTTGGCTTGTCTTTAATTGAGGATGAAGATTTAATTCCCCCCAGAATAATTGACGAATTACGTGAAAAAGGTTTATTAATTGTAAATGTTCCAAGAGATGGTAATTGTATGTTTCATGCAATAGCAAATCATTTACCAAGTATTGACTATTTTAGATTACGAAAATCAGTTGTTTGGTATTTAAAACAAAGAGAAAATATTTTCATCGAATACTTAAATAAGACTTATAAAGAATTATTTCAAGATATGGATGATAGTTTCGGAAAAAATTGGGATAATTTTATAAAATATATAGGAGGTGACGGAAATTGGGAAAAAATGCCAGCAGAATATATATTAAAAATAATTTCTGAAATGTATAATCTAGAAATAAATATTTATTCAACAATTAATAATAATAAACAACAGATTACTGGTTTTATTTCTGATATTTTTAATTTGCGTCCAATTTATTTAATACATTTAGCAGAAATGCATTGGTGTTCAACATCTGATTTTCAAAATAATACAACTTCGCAAAATAATACAACTTCGCAAAATAATACAACTTTCCAAAATAATACAACTCCATCATATATTTCATAAATACTTTTGTTAATTAAAAATCTAAATATAACGTAGAATGTTATCAATGCTTTCTTGGTTTATATCGTTTATATACAATCCTCAAACCCACTCAAATGACGAGAGAATTTCAAATATTGACGAAACAAAAGACTCTATTTCCGTTGAATCTAAAGAAATTTTAGACAATGATGGCGATATTGTTGAACACTTTACAAAAAAAACAGAAGATTTTTATATTATTAATAATAATTATATAGATACAATAACTAATGTCGATAATACTACTGAAATTCACGCCGTAGAGGCTATTGAAAATAATAGTATAAAAAATTCTGAAAATAAAGTGGGTTTAGATAATCAAATTGATAAAATAACTTCTCCATCAGATGCTATAGTACCTGATAGTGCTATATCTGCGGATAATAGTATATCTTCACCATCATTAGAAAAAAGGGATTCAACCTCTAGTGAAGACGTATATCCGGAAAAAATTAATAAAAAGAAAAAAAAAAGAAAAAGAAATAAAAATAAACAACGAAAAAATCGTAAAAAAAATAATAAAAAGAAAAATAAATACAATTCTAGAGTTCTAGCCTAAATCTCCAGTAACTAATAATAAATGCATTTATAATTAAATTTAATTATAAATGCGTTCTTAATAAACTATTACAAAAAATAAATAGAGATAAATAACAAAAAAATAAATAGAGATAAATAACAAAAATAATGTATATATTTCATATATTTTATCAATAATGGAAGAAAAGTGTACAATATGTTTAAAAAATATAAAAACAAAAAGTTCTAAAACCTTATTATATGAAAAATTTTTTACAAAATGTAAATGTAAATATTATTATCACAATCGTTGTATAAAAACTTGGATGAAAAGGAAAAAAACATGTCCAACATGTAGAGAAGATATTTTTGATAATAAATATGATAAGTACAAAAATTCAATAAAAAAATCTTGTTGGAAGATAATAATATTTTATATAAGATTTATACTACTTATATATAAACCATTCTTGGTTTTTATTTGTACTACAACACTTTTTAGTCTTATGGCATTATTTTTTCTTAATTTAGAACCATTCATGATAATTTTTCTACGTAAATTTTTAATATATATATGTTATATTACAAATCTTTTAATAATTCCAACAATTTTCATATCTCAAATTTTTTTTATATATAGAATAAATTTATATATATATCTTAATGCGTAAGTAATACATAAATTATATTTTTTATAACATATAAAACACTCATAATGAATAGTTTTTGGTCAAATACAAATTATTTAAATCAAAATCAAAAAAAAAAAAAAAAAAATAATGTAATTATAAAAAATTTT
>Ga0257107_1000134_pt1 | contig 26308 bp, 12 predicted proteins | sample LP_taG_2_FD_190178 | JGI IMG/M metagenome (GOLD analysis project Ga0257107, IMG submission 190178) | Marine microbial communities from Northeast Subartic Pacific Ocean, Canada - LP_J_2011_P26_500m | ecosystem: Environmental > Aquatic > Marine > Oceanic | place: Canada: Northeast Subartic Pacific...
CGCCTCGATAAGGTCTACGGCGGAGCCGAGGTCAGTTACTCGCCCAATCCGAGTTGGCTTGCGTCTCAATAAATCACACAAGTGAAAGGGAATACGAGTACGTCCTTCCGATGCCGTGAAAAGTCATCACTAGGCAATGCATAAGAGAGGCACGAAAGTCCGAGTCGGCATGGTTCATAGCGCAGAGCCTTCCTACGGTCGCCTCCGAGAGGGAAGGAGGGCCGTGGCACTAGTGTTTCTAATGCTGACCTCTTTGTTCGTCGCAATGGCCCCCTTGGCCTCAGCATCGCACACCACCCAGTACGCGGTGCAGCGCGACCCACTGCACATCTCGATTGGCGACTTGAATTGCGATGGCCATAACGACATTGCCTCGGGCAGTGCTATGGGCCACTTCATCAGCTTCCTCTACAATGACGGCTCGGGTGGCTTCGGCGATCGCCAGGACGTGCTAATCTCGAACAACGACTCCTTCAGGGCCGGGTTCAGAGACGTTGCCGACGGCACTCTGGTCGAGATAGCCGACGTTGACGGTGACGAGGTCAACGACGTGATCTACTACCAGCAGAACGCTAGGTTCACTGACGAGTCCTTCATCAGGCCCGCCAACCTGACTGTGCTGAAAGGTGACTGCGACGACAGGGTCAACGAGTGGGAGGAGATGTTCGAGACAATCACCGTCATCAACCCCTACCTCTCCAGTTTAGATGTCGGCGACATCACCAACGATGGCTACGCCGACGTAGCCTTCGTATCGACTGATTCCACTTTCGCCAACCAATTCATCCAGATCTACAAGGGTCCCGACTACACCCTACCATCCAACCAGCACGCCCCTATTTCGGTCCCTCTCACCAATGGATACTACACTGCCATAATGTTCGGAAACTGGAACGAGGACCTACAGACCAACCCCTTGACTGGAGATCCGCTTCCCGGCGAGTGCGAGGACCAGGACATCTGGCTGCTCAGGACCCCGCCCTACAACGCGGGCGTGGGTTATTCGAGGGGGACCTTCGACAACATGACCGTTCTCGAGTACGACTGCCTCACTGGAATTTACCCCAACCCGATGGACCCGACCTCCACCGGAACCATGCATGAATTCACGCTCGATGTCGAGCATGATTACGAGCTGTTTGGCATAGACATAGCCGACACCACTCCTGACGACGACACGAACGAGATCGACTTGATAGTCGCCGTGGACGGCATCACCGGTAACCTGACCTACGCAACCAAGAACGGCGGCAGCTGGGACACCCAGAACTACGTTCCGTACGGCAACTACATGGGCGCCTCGGTAACCATCTCGGATGTCAACCGAGACGGCGAGGTCGATTTCTTCGTACCTACATCGCTCACTCTCCTAGACACTCAGGAGTCGACTTCTCAGAACCAGACCTATCTGCTCCGGCCCAACCTCAGGGCGCTGAACACCGTCCAAATCCTTCTCGCCGACCCCAGCGGTCCGGGCTACCTGTCCCCACTCTCATTCGATGTCGGACGTCGCCCGACCATGGCCGTGCCCGGCCAGCTGCAGGGCGGCCCGGACAGCGCACTAGAGGTGGTCATCGGGCAGGCGGATTACACTTACAGGTTCTCCAACAACGCGATGTGGCTCGACACCATGGGGTACGCTGGACAGGGCGACTATCTCTCCGTGCTCGTGCTCGACAACTACGACCTAGGCATCACCAGAGTCACAATAGAACCCTCAGTGATGGACCCGGCGACCTTCCAGAGCATAGTCGGCGAGGGCAACCGATGGGTGAATGTGACCATCAAGAACACTGGGCTAAACCCCATCGCAAGCGGCAGCGTGGATGTCGACCTCGAAGTCAAGGAGGTCCTAGGTGGCACGGACACGATCGTCTACCACAACGACTTCGAATCAGAATCGGCAAACGTCAACCTCGACGGCGCCCAGCTCCAGAAGTACTCCTACACCGGAGAGTATTCGGAGGGAAATTCCTCGTGGCACATAGACGAGGACAGGTTCTGGATTAATGGCACCACTTACTACGAGGGAGACGTCGTACACTTCAACAACAGCGACTACCAGTGCGGGCACAACGGCACGTCCTCGTGCAGCACCGTTCCCGACGAGGACAACGAGTCCTGGGATGAGGTGTTCTACTATCCATGGGAGACTAGGCAGAACCCGACCAACTACTTCTGGGCGGGCGTAGAGCACTCCGAGGCCGACGGCAACAACAGCACCGGCTACTACAACCACATGGACGAGGCCCTAATCCTCGAGGACGTCGATCTGACCGGGGCGAACGCCGCCTTCCTTGACCTCGATGCAATCTGTAGCGCTGGCTTCTTCCAACTATTCCTAGCCGAGCCCTACGACGTGATTGAACGGTGGCTGTACGAGGACTCGTGCAGTATTGAGGTGTGGAGCGATGGCACCGGCTGGGAGCCTGTCTGGAGGTACGGCGGCTGGGACAATGAGCGGAAGTACCGCATCGAGGAGCGCGTCTCTAGCAGCCCCGACCCGGAGTACAACGACTACAACGATGACTTCTACGGTGACTGGCAATCCTCGTTGTGGAACAACTACACTGAGGGCGGGGGAATCCGGGACTCGTGTTCCATGCCCTACCTGATTTATGGCTTCCCCAATGCCTATTGCTGGGACGACGGAGAATTGGATCAAGCGGCTGATACGATAGACCTGACGCCCTACGCCGGGCAGGTCATCGACATCAGGTTCCGCTTCCGCAGCGGCCTCGAGGGCACCGTGGGCCCCGCCGGCGCGGCCGACTACTCCGGGCTGGACGGCTTCGCGTTCGACAACATCACCATCAGGAAGAGGGATGTTACGTTCGGCGACTCTACCGTCGAGAGCCAGACGCTGACATTGACTGACGCGTCGGCTGGTGAGTCGCAGACGGTTCAACTCACCGCTGACTTCGTAGACAACACGACCTACTACATCTCCGTCACTCTCTCCAACCCCAGTGGCTACACCGACCAGGACAGCACCAACGACCAGACTAGATTCCAGCTGACTGTCAGAAACCTGTACGACCCCGGACTCATCGAGGAGCCGTGGATAGACCTCGAGAACGGTGAGTTGTACGCCTCGGGCGATCGAGACATCACCATAGGCGTCCAGAATTGGGGCAACACCGTCGTCGACTTCGAGGTCGAGGCCAAGGTATACAACGCCCTGCCTGAGCTTATAGCCGCCGAGGACTTCTCCGGCTTCGAGCCTATTTGGGAGGACGACGGCAACGAAAACGGTAGTAGGTTAGATGATTCCTCGGGCTCCAACGAGATGCTCCCCCAAAACCAAGGCGTTTTCAAGAATCAGGCCTACTGGCTCGGCCACCCCTCGGAAGGGTACGGCGACGACTGGAATGAGACAATGACCTTGGAACCCATCGAGATCGCGGACAGTGGCGCAGACTTCACTTTCTTGACATTCAACTACTTCGCTGAGGGTGACCATATTGCAGACAGGAACGGCAACGTACAGGCCGTTCGCGACTTCGCCTACCTTGAGGCGACTTGGGCCCGGGACGGGGAGGTCTACGAGGGCGTGATCTATGGGAGCTGGACGGACTTGAACGCCAATGGACTGCGCCCGGGCTTCAACAGCGTCACTCAGACGTACTTCCACTACTGTGAGGACTTCGACCAGAACGGACTCTACGAGGAGGTGGAGTACGCAGGCGACCACTCGGGCGGAGTTGGCCAGGACGGTTGGGTGCAGTGGTACGACTCCGAGGATATGGTAGGCTCAGCCAGAATCGACCTAACCCACGTCCACCTCTTGAACACCACTAGCCCTGACTCATTCGCATGGACTGACGAGTGCACCACCCTCGCGGGCTCGGATGTTACCTTCACATGGCGCTTCTACTCCAACGACGACGGCGTTAACGGCAACGCAGGCTACGCGGGCTTCGCATTAGACAACATCCGCGTCGATGACTACACCTTCACCGACGACGGCTCTTACCTAGAGAGCGTTTCAGGCATGGACGCCGCACAGAGGCGGACCATCAATATGGGAACCCATGACTTCGATAACGGCCTGTACAGGATCGACTTGATGACACTCTACGACAACACCGACAACACCTCGAAGTGGTTTGACAAGCCCGAGATGAGCATAGCGAACAACGTATCCACAATCCTCTTCGGCATCGCCAACGCCGACATCACCCTCCTACAGCCCGACGTGATGGACTGCGTCACTGACACCATCTACGAGTGCGTTTACGCATCAAACCCCTCCGGCCCGGCATCCCACAGTTTCTCGGTACCACTCTTGAACGGGGTTATCGAAGGAACCTACGTTCTGACGATGAAGATAGTCGACGAGGACACCGGGCAGACAGTGTTTGAGCAGACGGCCGAGAACGGCCCGTTCTTGCTTGACCCACACCAGCGGGGGCAGGCCAATTGGACGTCCCCGTACAACCAGTGGTTCGATGGTCACAGATACAACATCAGCTTCTCCGCCACGCTAGGTGAAGGCGGGGAGGAGTCGGGCAACGAACGGTTCTTCGAGATCGAGTTCTATGACCACGTTGACATCGCCATTTTCTCCGACCCAACTGACCAGAGCAGACTCCAACGCGTGAAGAGCGACTTGCAGGCCATGAACAAGACCTACACACAGTTCGAGGTGGATGACTGGAACTCCTATGGAACGGAGGATTGGCTAGAGCACTACTCTAAGGCCCTGCTCCCATGGCAAACGGACTACAACGTCGAGTACGGTGACTACTACGAGCTGCTGGGCACACCCAACCCCCAGAACTCGGAACTCACTCTTACGGAGACCCTAGTTGACTACATGCAGGACGGTGGCACCGTACAAATCCACCTTGGACCATATCGAAGCGAGTATCTGAGCTTGGGGACCGACAACGAGAGGCTTCCCTTCGACATGGACATAGTGATGAGGGACCACGTCAACCAAACCGTCGACCGCAGGATCCACTCAAACAACCTCACATTCGTGGATCGCTTCCACCCGATCATGTCGGGCGTCGGCACATCTGCTTTCGCAGGCGTGAACGGTGGTTCCCACGTCGCGCTCTCCGGACTTGACACCAACCAAGTCAACGCGGACAACCTGCCACTCGTCTGCAGCGACGCCCCGGCAGGGGAGAGCGAAGGAGGGAGAGTTAGCGATGGCGGAACCTTCCACACGCTCATCAGGGACACCGTCAACCCGAGCCAGTCCCTGCTAGCGGTATGCAATTACTACCAGGGCGGGCTCATCGTCACCACCATCGACGTCGAGAACCCAACAGTGTCACAGCCTTACGGAGACTCAAACTTCCCGCTGTTGTCCAACATGCTGGACTTCCACCTCACGCCCTACCCGAACGGTTTCGAGATTGCAGGAGAAGGCTTCGAGCTGACCATCGACGGACAGGTCCAGCAAATCGACGTCCTCACCGCGGCGTATCAGAAGAAAGCGATAGAGAGCGGTGCGTCCCTGCAGTTCGACTTCGAGACCAACGTGGCCGGAATCTTCGCAGACTGGACCATCGAGTCGGCTAACAATGAGACCGTCACCGGATGGGATGGGGAGACTCTAGGAGATGACAACTGGCACATGCACCAAGTCGACGCGACGAGCTCAGTCAACGCCACCTTCTGCGTCCAAGACGACAATGCTGACCTCGGCTGCAAGATAGATGCAGAGTGGAGGATTTGGCTGTACTTGCATGATGCCGCAGGCCACACTAGGATTACCAACGTCTCCATCTACACAAACGACATCGCCGCAGATAGCTCGGCCCCCGTGGCGCACATCGACATCGTGCAGGACGACATTAGCACCGAGTTCCTAGAGTTCGTAGGGTACCAACCTACACCGACCGGAGAACAGGACAGCGATGGGAACTGGATAATGATCGACTCTCCCAAGTACAGAGTCAGGCTGACCGAAACCGGCACCACCGACATAAAATTCTCAGCTGTCAACAGCAGCGATATCGGGACCGGTATCAAAACCTACACTTGGTCGGTCAGTGGCGATGGCAACCAAGATCACCAAGTCATTCTCCCTAAGAGCCAATACGACTGGCACTACACCTTCAGCAACATCACCCCGAACAATAATCCAATCATGCTCGAACTCGTTGTAACTGATCAGAGAAACCTCGACTCAACGCCCCCATTCAGAATCTTCTTCGAGGTGGTCGGAGAGCTCTTTGGAGACGAGGAGCCCGAGAACGAGATGGACAGCATCTCCACTGCTGACGGGCATCGGTTCGACGCGCTTGAAGCCGTTGACATCATCAACATCACCGGAGTAATCGTCGACAACGATGAGGGGGGCGAATGCGACGTGACAGTCGAAATCGCTCTCGATGACACCTCAATCTTCGACAAGGGAGAGGCTACCAAGACCACCCAGAAGGAGCTCGGTCGATACGACAGACAGGCAAGTTTGTGCGACGGTGATTCCTACACGCTCTCGTTGAACATCTCCCATCTGTACCTAGAGGATTTTGGCAGCGCGGGATTGGTCTACATCAGGATTACAGAGGGCTCCTACGTGGTCAATGACCAGATTCAACTCTATACTCTGCCTAGGCCGCTAGACCCCTGCGTAGTGGATCCAGCCTCCTGCGCCGAGGGCAGCAGCGGAGTGACGGAAATGGTCGTAATTGGGGGCATCGCCTCCATTATTCTGATTTTAGTGGTTCTCGTTACGATGTTGGTCCGCAGTCGTGGAAGAGTCTCAGAGGAGGATTCAGTAGAGTCCTTCGGAGGGGTGGAGCAGATGGATCCGGTCGAGGCTTACGTACAGCAGCTCTTAGCCCAAGGCTATGATGAGCAGACTGCTCGACAGTACGCCAACATCGAGATCTACGTCCAGCAACTCATAACTCAGGGCTATGACGAGCAGACGGCACGCCAGTATGCCCAACAGTACTACGCCCCGTATTCTGCCCAGCAGAGGGGCGACGGGGGCTGACCACTCAGAAAGGGACGTGCAACTCCCACTTGCCCGGCACCCTCTCCCCCGACTCCTGTATTAGCGAAATCCTCTCCTTGAATGCGGGCATCCTATTGCCAAGGACCGAGTTGTATAGCTTCGAGCCCCTGACTTCCTCGGGGATGCAGACCTTGCCAACGGTGGTCTCGCAGTCCATGGCTCGATCGAGGTCAAGAGCATGACGATTCAGTTTGTGAAGCAGCCCTATTGATAGTCTGCTGATTGCGAAGTACGATGTTAGAATCAGGAAGAAGACCATGATCGAGCCAAGGGTAGTGGAGCCGAAGGCGTACATGGCGGCAGAGCCCAGGAGGAATACTATCGGCGCAACGAAGGTCAGCAGGAAGAAGGTCTGCGAGATCGGCTTCCTCTTCTTCATCCTCCTGATTATGTCCCATCTCTCGTCCTTCTGATCCTGTGGGGCGAAGGCACCGTCCGCCTCCATTCTCGCTGCTCTCTCCACCATCTTCCTGACACCCTCCATCCGCGCCTCGAGACGCCTGTTGGGTGGTATGTCGATATCATCTCCATACAATATTTCTAATCTGTCTGCGCACTCATCGAAGTAGCCGAGTCTCACTAGGATCGCCAGTTGCTCGATGAGGGGAATGATGTCTTTGGGGGCCATCTCCCTCCTGTCCTCCCACCACTCCAGACCGTGTTCTAGCATGCCCAAGTGGTCTACTAAGAGGGTGCCACCCAACTCCCATGCCCGAGCACTGTCGGGATTTAGGTCCACAACCTTTCGCAGCGCGGACATGGCCTTCGCTGCCTGAGCGAGATCAGGCATGTCCTGCCTCCCTCGCGCCGTTACAGGAAGGCTCCACTGTGCGATTGCCATCCATGCATCTGCATGCGTATCATCGATTTCGACGACGTCCCTAGCTAGCGAAATCGCTGAATCTCGGTCTCCGCCCTGCTCGACTTCCAACGCATCGATCCATATCATCTCAGCGCTCTTCGCCACACTCGCTGCAACAGCAATCCGATGAAGAATGCTGGGGTGCGCCCCACCAATCAGCGCCGGCCCCTGCTTGCCCCTCTTCTCCTTGTGTCCCTGCGAACCCCTCCTCTCTTTGGCGGGCCGCTTCGCTTGCTAGGGCCCCTCTTCGCTTCACTCCTTCTTCCATGACGCTTGGTAACGTGCCTGCCCTTCCTAGCATCGCCGCGACCCTGATGATGCCCACTTCGTTTGCTGCTAGTCCTGCCTCTTGCGCGACCTTGTCCCGACCTGACCCGGGGGGCGATTTCGACCGGCGAGCCAACTGCTGCCTTTGCATCGATTCCCCTCAATAGGGGATGAATATGAATCAGGGGTTCTTCGATTGGACCCAGTACTGTTTCGACCCTACCTAGGATCTTGCCACCTGTAATCCTGATGCTCGCACCCAATCGGGGGGCCCGTCCCTCGAAAGACGCGAGTAGCCCACCTTCGTGAGAAGCCTCGGTGACCCGGCCCGAGAAGCTCATGCGATCAGTCCCGACGACGCGTGTACATGAGTGCAGCGAAGACAGACATCACCACAGAAAATATCCCTAACGAGGGAATTGGATCTCCTCCAGATTCTTCATCATTGGAAAATCCGCCCCCGTCTTCCGGCATTGAAGCGGTATCAAGCCAGACATGTTCCTCTGTACACATGAGTGACTCGTCGCACCCAATAAGCATTAGATTATTATTTCCCGGTGACAACAACGACGAGTCTATCCACTTGCTTTCCCACGAGTTTCCAGTGACTGTAACTTCGACTTCATGGGAATTATCTTCGGAAATCAACAAAGTGAAGGTAACCGATTCCCCGTCCGGGTCGCTGTATTGTCCGGAGATCCTCCATTGCTGACCGTCCCAGTCGACCGGATTCACAGTGACCAATGGGGGAGACCCCCTCTTCTTGATTCCAAAGTCGTATACTTTTTCCATTGAGTGACCTTGAAGACTGGTAACGCGAACCCAAACGAAAACATCGCCTGGTTGCATACTCGCCGATGCAACTTCGATTTCAACAGTCCACGCCGCTGCATACAAGGAAGCCGACTCGATATTTATTGGCTGACCTCCCTGCACTAGCCCCACCTCAACCTCCACGCCGGTTACCTCCCATTCGCTTGCAAGTTCTATGGTAAACGGATGTGGGTCACTCAACAGAACGAAGTCCATTACTGGTTCGTTAGTTGACACTGTAATCGGCACACCGACGTACCAGGATCTGTTTCCTGATGATTGTCCGGCTTCGTCAGTTGCCTCGCAGGTGATACTCACAGTCTCTTCGAAGGTTACCCACAACGAACGGTCGATGCCTTGTGAGATTTCCCCAGTGTCCCCGGCACTGCAATCAATATTCAGTTTCGAGACACCAGACTCATCGGAGAACCAAGTCGAGAGAGTCTGCCATGAGATCCATTTCCTCTGACCATCCTCGTCGACTGGGAACCAGGAGCCGTCATCGGGTGCTGCATCGGTCCAGGTTGGAGGGCCGTCGACAGGTATGGGGGAAGTGGTGAAGTCGGCGAAGAGATCCTCGCCGTATGGCCAGACTCCCCTTTCGAGGGCTGGGAATAGGGTGTAGGTCAGGCTCCCGTCTCCATTTTGGTTCAACTCGTACTGGGAAGAACCGTCACCTATGCAGCTACCCTTGGGGGGAGTTGACCCCCCACCCGGGTTGTCCTCGTCAATGCCGACGTACCGACCCTCGCACTCTTCCCATTGGTCGAGCCTCAAGTCTTGGATGTACGGGAATGTGAAGTCCAGTCTGGCATTGCTCATGTTGGAGGAGTTGAAGGCAATTGTGAAATCATTGGGGTTCGAAACACCCTGAATCTCCAGCGTCGCATTCAGCCAGAGGATTACTCTGCACTCGTCTGCCCCCTCGGACTCGTTGATTTCTGTATCACAGTCACGTTCCACTGAAGGTCGAACCGGGATCTCGTAGCAGTCTCCCTGATCGAATCCTTGGCAGTCCCTACCTTCAGCGTGCCTAGGGGGGACACCATTGTACTCCGCGATATTCATACCATCATTCTGCCAAGTGGTATTCTTCCAGTCCACGCCCACTCCCCCCCGGTGAGCAGACCCATCGCGGATGCCAATTCTGGTGAGACTGTACTGAAGACAGTCTGCTGCAATCAGTATCACTGCACCCACTTCGTCAGTCGACAGCCAGTCATCGCCCCCAGAGGGAATGATTCCCTCCAGATACTCATCAAGGTCGTCTCTGATTTCGTCGGCCAGCGTCCAGTTAATCCAAGCCATAGCAGCGACTTGGGCCGTCTGCCAGTCCTCGTCGACTTGAATATCGAAGATTGCCTGGTCGTAGATGAACATGTCCTCGAAGGTAATAGAACTGCACTGCTCCTCTAACGATCCCCCTCCTCCGAACTGCTCACGCCGCTGCTCAACCTCGTCCAGTGAGGGGCCAGGGGTTTGTAGAGGAAAGAGCGGGAACAACATGCTGAGGGTCAGAGTAAAGGCAAGTGCCGAGGCGGTCCGAACTCTGTTCAACGAACTACTGGTCATTAGCAAGGACATGATTCTATCGCAGTAATTATTGAGGTTTAGGGTACCCTAAATTCATATATTGTTTAAGATTCGCAACTGCATGGCAGGCGAGTTTCTGTGGTCCGATGTCTTGGCAGGCTCTCTTATAGGATTCAGAGAAGCCGTTGAAGCCGCTCTGATAATCGGTGTTCTGATGACTTGGTTAGTGCGCAGTGATCGTGGCTTACTTTCCCGATGGATTTGGTTTGGTGTTGGAGCCGGAATAGCTGCCAGCCTAGTTGTTGCCTCCTTGTTTGCTTGGGTATGGGGGGGGATGACGTCTTTCGAAGATCACGAGGCGATGTTCGAAGGTGTGCTTGAGTTGTTTGCCGCGTTGCTTCTTACGCTTGTCATTGTCCACTTCATACGTCACCCGTCGGCGCGAGAGCTGGAGGCATGGGCCGACAAGGCTTTCCAACAGAAGCAGGGCATGGGTTTGTTTCTGATATCGTTCCTTTCAGTGTGGAGGGAAGGTTCGGAGACGGTAATATTCATCGGCGCTGGAACCGAAGGAACAAACGCGATAGTCGGCGTTTTCTTTGGAATCGCCGTTGCCACAGTCCTTGCCTACGGATTCTTCTCTCGTGGCATGGAAATTGACATCTCCAAACTTTTCAAAATCACTAATGTTCTGCTTATCCTGTTCGCAGCAGGCCTAGTAGCCCACGGATTCCATGAGCTTCAGGAGGCCGGCGTCGCGCCGGTCGTCATTGAGGAGGTTTGGAATGTCAATCCTGAAGTCGATTCATCTGAAGAATATCCACTATTGCATGAGAAGGGAGCCATAGGGAGCATCTTCAAGGCGCTGTTTGGATGGAATGGCAATCCGTCGCTACTTGAGGTGCTAGCGTGGTGTACATACTCGGGAGGGATGCTCTTCATACTGAAAAGGGGCAGTGAACACTCAACATCAATGAAGATGAAAGACGGCCCACGACAAATTGCCTAGGCCGTATCGTCAGCTACCATTCTGATGGCCCCATCATCGTAGAAGATTTGGATGTTGTCACGGACCTTGAAAGTCAGTGCGGCTAATGCCTCGTAAACGTCATTCTCCTCGACCTTGAACGCTTCAGCCGCGCGCTTAGTGGACCATGGAATCTCCACGAAGTCTGATGCTGAAATCCACTTGAGCAGCCGGAGCTCGAAGTCAGTCAGGTCCCCGATTGGCATCCTACTCCCTCGGATGACTGCTCCGGCAATCAACCCTGCCCCATTCGTTGACTGTCGTAGGACTCTACCATCAGTCTGATGGATTCCTCGACACTGATGTCCCCATCGAGCAAGCTCCCCAGGGAGTGGAGGAATGGTGTATGATGTCCCAACTTCTCCGACCTATTGAGGAACATCCGCGTCGCACGCACGCCTTCGGCTACCATATGCATCTCGTCAAGGGCCAAATCGAGGCTCTTTCCTGCACCGAGTTTCTCTCCAAGCGTGCGGTTCCGGCTGCGAGGGCTCGTCGCGGTCACATACAGGTCGCCTATGCCGGCCGGTCCGAAGGCAGTCTTGGGATCAGCCCCCATGGCGCCTAGCAGCCCAATACCTTCGCTGTATCCAGAGAGGACGAGTGCGGCCTTCAGATTGTCACCACCTATCGATTCCTTGAGGCCATCCACTAGCCCACAGGCAAGCGCCACGGTGTTCTTGTATGCCCCCCACAACTCTGCACCCAATGGGTCCTCTGCCGGTGTTAGGATTAGGGAATTCGTTGACAGGCGCTCTGCTATCCTCTCCGCCACGCTCCAGTCATGACACGCCACTAGAGCGTTGGTCATGACGCCACGAGCCACTTCCGGAGCTATGGTCGGCCCCGTCATGACGACGACTGGATTGGCCAATCCAGCCTCCTTCAGTCGTCTTTCCATGGCGTCTGAAATCATTCCGGAGCCACCCTCTTCTGCGGGCGCAAGGCCTTTCGCTAGGTCGATCAAGAGGTGGGATGGGCGAAGGTGGGGGATTAGATCGTCAACGACACTCAAGATGATGCTGCTGGGCAGTGCTAAGACTAGTATCTCGCAGGTCTCTGCGACGTCGGTGATCTCCATGGTGGATTGTAGTCGTGGAATCTCATAGCCAGGCAGGTACTTCTCGTTTTCACCCTTCGTCATGAGGGACTCGTAGACGTCTTGCTCTACGGTCCAGCCCAGTACGTTGTGGCCATCCTCGCACCAGACATATGCTAGGGCTGTACCCCAGTTACCCAGACCGAGTATGCCGATTCGTGCCATTTGAGCCGACTTCGCGGCGCGGCAATCCGGTTATGACACTATGGGGATGAACAACTTGCATGCGTTGCCTTCTTGGTGAGGGATTCGTCGCACGGTACTAAGCAGGGGTACCCGAGTGGTCAAAGGGGCTGGGTTTAGGTCCCAGTGCGTAGTGCTTCGCAGGTTCAAATCCTGTCCCCTGCACCATTTCAAGACAACTTCTTCGATTGCGCTGCATTGAAGTTCAATGGTCACAGCGTCAAATCGAGCAGGGGTACCCGAGTGGTCAAAGGGGCAGCGTTCAGGTCGCTGTGCGTAGTGCTTCGCAGGTTCGAATCCTGCCTCCTGCACCATTGGTGACGCATCAATTACGCGAGCCGAATTCTCTTGGACTTCAGCTTGGCGGCCTGCCTCTTATGCCAGTTGAACACTCGATATCCCATGATCGAGAGGAACATTATACTCAGTGAGATTACCACCCACGTGTTCTGTCCAAATGGTCTAGTTGGATCCTTCGAGAATTTCCCATCACCTGAACGCGAGTCAATCTTTCCATCTTCCACATCGGGTATTTGGTCACCTGGGTAGAATCCCGGAAGGCACGGATTTTCAGAAATGCAACTGTCGTCGTCAGGATCGAAGACGTCGACAATCCCATCACCGTCAGTATCCAAGAGTTCGATGTCTGAGAGTGAGGGTGTGTCCGTCACCTCTTCCTCTGTTACAATCTCTCCTTCGAAAAGCGGGCATCCGAGTTTGTTTCCTAGCGCCAACTTGTGAGCGAAGTTCTCGAAGCTATCGTTCAATCCCTCTTCGTCGGGGCACTGGTCGCTGTTGTCACCCACCTGGTCACCATCCGAGTCGAGCCATTCGTTTGGATCGTTGTCGTCCCAGTCGAAATTGTCACCGAAGGTGTCGCCATCCGAGTCGAGCCATTCGGATGGATTGAGCGGAAACGTATCATTTTCATCATCGTAACCGTCACCATCGTCATCGTCGTCCTGATTGTTGCCAATGCTGTCACCGTCGCTGTCGAGCCACTCTGTACTGTCTAGAGGGAACGCGTCATCCAGATTGACGTACGGGTTGTCGCCAACGTCGTTGACGCCGTCGTTGTCGTCGTCTTCATCAGCATTGTCTCCGATGCCATCTCCATCGAAGTCCGACCATTCCTCGGGATTATTGGGGAACACGTCGAACATGTCATCTCGTCCGTCATTATCGTCGTCGGAGTCGCTGTTGTCCCCCACTCCGTCATTGTCCTCGTCTTCCCACTCGCTTTGGTCGTGGGGGAATTGGTCGATAGTATCGTTCACGCCGTCGTTGTCGTCGTCGCTATCCAGACTGTCAGGTATCCCATCCCCATCGGAGTCGGTGGAGATCTCCGGATCAAGCGGATCGAAGTCAAATCGGTCCTCGACGCCATCGCCGTCGTCATCCAAGTCAGTCACGTCTGGCAACATGTCTCCGTCGAAGTCGGGCTTGCACAGATCGAAGTTGATCGCTCCGAGTTGCACAGTCGAGTTGAACGGGGGACAGGCAGTTTGCGAGTCGGCTAGGTGCACGTCCACGTAATACCCAATCGAAGCCTGATTGCACGTCGCCTGCCCCCTCAGGTTCGAGTAGTAGCCCTTGGCGCAACCAGTCTGATTGAGCGAAGCCGGTAGTGGGACGCTGTATCCCCTGTCTGCGAGGATGCATGAAGTCTGGGACGAGTTAGGCTGGAATGTCCCAATGGAGCATGGTATCTGAGCGCCTGACCCATGTCGCAGGTCAATGTTGGCCGGAGACATCTGGTTCGCTGTGGTTCCGTCCCCGAGCTGGCCGTAGTTATTGTAGCCCCAACAATAGAGGGTAGCATCATCCAGAATCGCACAGGAGTGTCGCTGGCCTACGGAGATCGAAAGCGCATTCTTACCTACAGGCAGGTTCACTGTGTCTGGAATCGATGTGTCAATCTGGCTCCCGTCCCCGAGCTGACCCTCTGAGTTGCCACCCCAGCAGGAGACGTTGCCACTGTCGAAAAGGGCACAACTGTGGTACATCCCCGTCGAGACTTGGACGGGGGATTCGAACTCAGTCAATCCCACTACAGAGGGCACGTTACTGTTTGTCGTGGCACCGTTGCCTAGCTGCCCGAAGGCATTGTAACCCCAGCAGAACATGGAGCCATCGTTGAGGCCCACACAGGTGTGGAAGGAGCCCGAAGATAGGGTCACGGCGCTACTGCTTCCCGGCAATTCGATGCTTGTGGGCGAAATCCTGTCACCAGTGCTGCCGTCGCCCAACTGCCCATGCCAGTTGTCACCCCAGCACTTCACCGACCTATCGTCCGTGATGGCGCAGGTGTGGTATGAGCCCGAGGATACTGACACGGCCGTGTTCCCACTGCCTAAGTCCACTGAAACTGGGCTGAGTCGATTTGTGCTAGTCCCATCCCCGATTTGCCCGTTGCTGTTCTCCCCCCAGCACTTCACAGCGGAATTGTCCAGCACGGCACAGGTATGTGACTCGCCCGCTGACACGCTCACTGCCGTTCTCCCCGAACCGAGGTCAACACTGACCGGGCTCGTCCTCTCGATGCTGGTTCCGTCCCCGAGCTGTCCGAACTCGTTGCTGCCCCAGCACCGCAGCGACCCGTCATCGAGGACGGCGCAGCTGTGGTAAGATCCTGCAGAGATCAACACGGCTGACTTCCCCAACGGAAGGAGAACGGGCTCGGGGGACGTGTGTCCTGCCCTAGTCCCGTCCCCGAGCTGACCGTTTGCGTTGTCGCCCCAGCAGCTCACCGACCCGTCATCCAGTACGGCGCAGGTGTGGTAAGATCCAGTTGATATCTGGCTCAGAATGGGGACGTTGTAACCGGGTTCGGAACCAATGCAGTCGATACTCGAAAGAGAACCAGTGCTCGGGTTGAAGGTACCGCCCGAGCATGGCGTGTCGGAGGATGCCCCGATACCGTCGACGTAGTACCCAGACCGCGCAGGGTCGCACGAGGTCTGCCCCGTCAGTTCTTGGTACGTGCCTATCCCGCAGGGCGTATCGGCCTGAGCTCCATTCGTGTCGACGTAGTGACCAGCTCTGGCGGGGGTCATCACCAGGCTGCCCTGAGTGCCGACGTAGAAGCCGACCGTGGCTTGTTTGCAGATGTACCGTCCGTAGGACCCCGCGTTGCATTCTTTGGCTATGGCAGGATTGCCATCGTCAATATCGTTGGGCCCTGCGGGGAAACCATCCCCATCGGAGTCTCCCGCTCCGTGTGTGTCGAACAGATTCAGGGAACCGTCATTGTCCAGATCACGCTCAGCCGAGTTGATGTACGTCCACCGGGGTAACTCAAACTGGCTCGGCGCCAATCCGATTGTGATTGTGCCCGCATCCGCACCTCCCCAGCACCTCAACAGGTCGTCGCTGGCTGTGGCGCATGAGTAGGAGTCGCCTACGACAACGGCAATCGTTCCGAGTACAGGATTCGTGTCCATGCCGATCGTGCTAGGGGAGGTCACAGTGCTCGTGGTCCCGTCCCCGACCTGGCCATCTGAGTTACCACCCCAACAATGCAGAACTTGGGCGGTGTCGATGGCGCAGTTGTGCTTGCTGCCAGAGTCAATCGAGATGATGCCACTCAATATGGAGGAGGATGGGGGGGAGTCCTGCGAGACCTGATCACCAGTTCCGAGCTGTCCTTGGCCATTGCCACCCCAGCACTTGAGGTCTTGATCGACTCGGAGGCCGCAGGTGTGCGACTCTCCAGTCGAAACAGCGACGACATAATCTCCGAGATTGACGTCAGCGGGGGAACTACTGTCGACACTCGAGCCTATTCCCAGTTGGCCATCGCCATTCTCGCCCCAGCACTTCAGGCTTCTATCGTTGAGCACTGCGCAGGTGTGGCTGCCACCGGCCGAGACAGCCAGTACCTTCTGCCCGCCGCTGAAGCTGACTGCAACCGGTGAGCTACTGTCGGTGGTGGTCCCGTCACCGAGTTGGCCGTGGCTGTTGTCCCCCCAGCATTCCAGACTTGCATCGGTCAGCACAGCGCATGTGTGCTTCAAGCCAGCGGAGACCTGAACTGGGAAGCCCCCGAGTCCGACACTGACCGGGGACGCAGAGCTGGCGGTGGTCCCATCCCCGAGCTGTCCCTGGTTATTCTTCCCCCAGCACTTCAGACTGGAGTCGTCTAGGGTCGCGCAGGTGTGCGAGGCCCCAGCGCTGACTGAGACTGCAGTCCTGCCAGCCTCCAGTCCCACTGGGGTCATGGTCTGGCGGTCCGTGGTAGTACCGTCACCAAGTTGGCCATGCGAGTTGTCCCCCCAGCACTGCAGGGAGGAGTCATGGAAGATTGTGCAGATGTGCTCGTCCCCTATCGTGACCGTTGTCTCGGTGAAGATCGATCCTGATTGGAAGCCAGGATGGTGAAGGGGCTCCCCTGAGTATAGGCCGTCAGACACAGGATGCCTCATGTCAGTGATCGCTAGACCGCCGCTGGCAGCTACGTAGTAGGTTTGGCATTCGCAGCCCGGGTTGGGCTCTGGGACGTTAACGCCGGTAATGATTATCTCCCAGTCACCGGCATCTGGGTTCTCGACAGTGATGCCAACAAGGTTGTTCACGTTGTCATTGGTGTAGTCGAAGTAATCTCCGGCTGGATTTCTTAGCGATATGTCGAGATCATTCATTAGTTGTATTCCCGCACTAGCGGAGTTGGGGGGGTCATTCCATGATAGCACCACGCGAAACTCAGACGTGCCAGGGGTGACTTCCAACTTCAGCGAATGGCTCTCGGATGTGGTGATTTCGATCCCATCAGTAAACGAGCTTCCCACTGCCCCTTGGATGTCTACCCTCCCCCAGCCCTCGTGATTGTTAGGGGCTGCATCCACAGCGCTGTTCTTCCCATCCCCACCCGTCTGGTACTGGCCGTCCATGTCATGGGCCCCAGCTGACATCATTGCTTTCAGCAATGCCGAAGCAGGACAATCGTAGGTCGGCGAGGTGCAGTCGTAGTCGCCGCGATCATTCAGAAACTCAATCACCAAGGCGGCAGCGCCTGCTGTCAAGGGGGTTGCCATCGAGGTCCCGGTGTTGTAAGCGTAGTAATCCGAGCTCCCGCCGGGGTACCCCCACGTGTATTCTACCGGGTCTCCGTCCTCATCGGTGTCTGTGGACCTCGTCGAGGCGATAAACGTGCCCGGGGCCACCAAGTCTGGCTTTATCCTGCCATCCTCCGTCGGCCCTCGATTGGATAGGGCGGCAATCCCTTCTGTTTCACAGGCTAACAAATCATCTTTTATCGGCGCCGCCCCATATCCGACATCGCTCCACGTGTAGTAATATATATCACACCGGAAGTTCTCTGAGGCACCTATGGACAGGATATTTTTCGCCGTTGCCTGCGGGTTCAATAGAGCCAGATCGATCTCGCCGTTCAGGTTCGCGTCCTCTCCATCGTTGCCCATTGCATATAGGATCAACAAATCGTCCATTGCATAAGCCGACTGGTCAATTAGTAGTGAATCGAGGGTGTATTCGTTGCCGCTTGGGGCACTTCCCCAAGAGTTCGTGTGGACCCTCGCTCCCGCATCGTAAGCGGGCTGAAAAATATCATCTTGATAGTCATCCGGGGTGAACATGTAATATTTCCATCCTTTTTGCGAGGTGTAATGCCAGCAGGCGACGCTTTGCATGTACAACTGGGCCCCCGGGGCCGAGCCCGTCCCATCGTAGCCCTCCTCGGAGTTCGATCCGTCTCCCAAGACCGAACCGGCTACGTGGGTCCCGTGCCCATGCTGATCATTGGGGCCGTCATCTCCAGCCTGGCACTCCGTCCATGACTCCCTCGCAGGCGACCCCCAGAATGAATCGGCATAAGCAAGCCTTCCAGCAAACGCCGGATGAATTGTGCCCGAATTGACAGAATTGCAGTTAGAGAGGCTTGTACACGCACCCGCGACGTCCAAGCCGGAATCCATCACACCTATGATCACTCCATCCCCGGTCAAGCCGTTCAAAGCCCCTCCCATGTTTGTCCCATCCCTGACCCAATTTACATTCATGATCTCCGTAGCTTCACCATTCATGAGCTCGTCAGGATACACGGGCTCTACCCACTCGACATAATTCTGGTTTACCAACCAATTCACTTCGTCCTGGTTTGCTACTATTGTGACGAATCTCTCAGAGAAGAAATCCCTAATCTCAACTTCCTTTTCCAATGAAATGCGGTCTAAACCAGGACCAGCAATAAGGACTCTGAGGATAAACGAGTCACCCTCCTTAATCGCACTACTATCCAGTCCAAACTTCATTATGGGCAAGATGTCCGGAGCTAGTTTGTCTGTGGGGTCAAGTCTGAATATGCCGATAACACCGTGTTCCATCAGGGTTTCCGGGGGTAATTCAGGAACATTGCAGTGGAATCCTTGAGGAGCAAAGAAGGTCTGGCAATCTATCCCGAGGTCGAATAACTCGGACTTCCAGTCGCTTGGAATGGGGTAGTCGTGACCCAACGTATGCCAGCCAGAGACTATCCTCTCCCCAGTTTTCGCGGTCCAATCTTGAATGGGAACGTATGCGGCCGTCCTGTGGTAAAGAGCAGCCTCCCCGATATTCCCCTCTACATTCCAACCGTGGGAAACATCGTTAGTCTGCGGAACTCCGAGCTTTCCGAGATATGCCTCTGGATTCTTATCCGATGATCTCGAAGGACTTGACTCCGCCCCTATATCCTTCGGCCCGTGGGTGAATGACGCGAGTGCCAGTATAGTTGGCATCAGCATCAACACAGTGAGGAGGAGAGACAGGTGAATACGCGTCCCGTTACCACTAGGCATGGTCCTCCTACTCTGTAGGAGGACATTAAAATTGTCATTCAAACTAAGCAATTTCCAGTCAGGGATGCGTTTGTTTGCTAGTTGGGATGAGAATAGTTGAGATGAGAAAATCAATCAAGCCCCGTGGGTTTTCGAGCCACCTTGCAAATTACAAATATACGTCCCTCAGCCCCTGCTATCAACATGTCGAGCGATGACGGTTCCCGGGGTTCCTCCGAGGCATCTGGAGTTGATGAGGACGGGGGTATCGACTCGGAGAGGATTCAGGCTTTGGATGGGGAAATAGAGGAGGACAGAATCGACTTGGAGCTCGAGAGGATTCGCGAGAGGAGAACCAATCCAGAAAAGAACTTCATGGTCAACACGGTCATCCCTCGGACCTTTGACGACTATACTCTGGTATTCGGCCTAATCGCCGGAGCCCTCTTCTTCGGCTCCGTCTTCCTTGCTTCATCGGGACTCTTGATTGAGAACTCGATTACGCTTGATGACACGCTCTCCGGAACCTTTCTCGATCCATCTGACTGCGTCGACAAGACCGCGGAGATTTGGTTCCAGACATGGGTTGACCAAGACCAAGACCTCCGCGTTCACAGCCAAAACGCCCCGGCTACGGCATCTTCAATCATGCTGTTGACGCTATCCAACGGCTCCGAACCAATTGTCCTCGGCGTCGGTGGCGTGGGTGACCTGTCGTTGACTGTGGGTTATGATTCCCTAGAGGACGGGAAGTACGACGCCACTATCGAACTGTTCGTCTGGACTGACGATACCTCAGACCTCTTCAATCTGACAATCCACGAGTTGACCTCCCGTGCATACTCATCCGATGCAAGCGGAGATGTTCACGTTGCTAAGGAGCTCACAATCCACTTGGAGAGCAGAGAGACCTCCTCGCTGTGGGGGGCCAAGGAGATTCATAAGAAGATGGAAAAGTTCGATGACGACCCGAGGGCCTGTTGGACAGTACAGCAACTGGGCGGCTGGGGATGGGTGCTCATGGCCGCTGAGTGGTTCGGTGGCAGGGAGACTGCGATGCTCACTGGTGGCAGTGCCCAATTACCACCATGGTACATGGCCGCAGTCTCTCTGGGGATGTCCATCTTCTTCCTGTGTGTGCAGTACCCGCTAATGCACCGACTTTACCACAGGGACACCGACGACCTGCTTTCGAGCAATCAGATGCGGCGATTGATAGAGAAGACCGTCGCGTCAGCGAGCGAGAGGCTGCACATCAGTCCGGATTACGAGTCCATGATGATACAGGACAGGCCAATCTCAGTCGATGTCTACCTTCCCTATAGCACCACGAGGAGGACAATCATGACCCCAATCGATGTCAAGGGCACCATCATCAAGGATGTTCTATCGGAGTTCAGCGTTTTCGGGGAGATGCGACCGTTGCAACTCAAGGCGGTCTGCATCGACTCCAGACAGACGGAGGTCCCAGGCTGGCACGTCTTCCAGTTTTCCGCCGCCGACCTAGGAGAGGTCCCAATGGCCGAGGACTACAGCGAGTTCTTCTCGTCCATGGGTCGCTTCGGGAACCTCGAGGAGGCGTTTCATGAGAGTATGGCTCGTTGGTTCAAGAAGCACGACGTAGCAGATTATGGGGCAGCCATCATGGCGGACGAGGAGGCTGTCTTCGTGCGCGTTATCTACCGCCCGGTCAGGAGGTTCGCGTACTTCCTGTTCAAGCCGACCTACCAGCACCTCCAAGGCGACTTGAGGCAGCAGTTGCAGTCCGATCTAGATGACCTGATTGACGGGCGGGCGCTCGTAATCAGCGCGAGGAACGAGAAGTCCACCCTCGCTGACAGGGCCGTGGCCGGAAGGGTCGAGCAGGGGTCTGAGGATCTAACCGGCGAGGCGATGGTGGCGAAGCGCGGGGGCATCCCCGGAGCGCTGCTACAGAACCCGTTCATGGGCGATATCCTGTCCTCGGTCGAGTACGTCGCCCAGAAGAACCGCTCCCGAATTGACCGGTACGGCTTCTGGGGTCTGATTGTCTTCGTGTGGATCCCGTTCATGGCCAGCGGCGTGCTCGTTGGCGCGATGCTCGGACTGGTCTCCCGCATGCGCTTCCAGCGTGTGCTGGCAGCCTGCTTCATCGGAGGCACCGCAGCCTCGGTCACATGGGCCTATACCGCGAGAGGAATAATCGAGTTCATGGAGCGCTACCACGCCGAGGCTTTCATCCCGTTCGTCATCCTGCTCGCGCTGGCATTCACCACCTTCCACCTTAGGAACAACAAGAGGCGCCGCAGGGAGGAGTTGTTCAGGGATTCGATGGCCTTCTTCGCCGGCGCCTCCGAGGCGTGAGCCGTCTAGGACTCAGCAATTTCTACGAGACCTGCGTCTTCAAAAGAGAGCCCATTATGCGTAGGACTGCATGACTCAACCATTGACCAGAATGGAGGGGCTGAAAAGATACTATGAGCTGGCTTCTGGTACAATCAAGGCCCTTGATGGAGTGAACCTGGAGGTTTACGAGGGCGATCGAGTCATCCTGCTCGGTCCGTCCGGCTCGGGCAAGACAACGTTACTCAACTGCCTCTCCGCGCTTGACACACCCACTGGCGGCAACTACTCCTTCGACGGCGCCCCCGTACCACAGAACGACTCCGAAACAATGACTACCTTCAGGAGGGAGAATATCGGATATGTCTTCCAGTTCTTCAACCTCCTACAGGACCTGACGGTGCTGGAAAACATCCTGCTGATTCAGGAACTCGCGGGCGGAAGGGACGAGGCCAGGGCTCGACGCCTGCTCGAGATGGTCGGATTGGATATCGAGTCAGACCGCTTCCCCGCCGAGATCAGCGGTGGCCAGCAGCAGCGGGTCGCGATTGCGCGCAGCCTCGCCAAGAGCCCGAGGCTCCTACTGGGCGACGAACTGACCGGCAACCTCGACTCAAAGACCTCCGCGATGGTAATGGAGGTTCTCGTCAAGGCCTGCGAGACCGAGGGCATAACCTGCGTCTTCGTGACTCACGACGAGTCCCTGATTACGTTCGCTACAAGGGTGGTCAGGATTGACAGCGGCAAGATAGTTTCGGACGTGCCGGTCGGGTGAGGTGGGCCATTGTACGCATTGCTGACCAAACGACTCGCAAGGAGCCTGTGGCGCACCAAGATCAGACTCATCGCGGTCGTGCTGATGGTAGTGGTCGGCGTTTTCGCGGGGATATCCTTCGCGACCTACGCTCACACAGCCTCTGGTATTTATGACGTCATCTACGCAGACACCGATGGCGGAGCCAACCTGCCTGACGTCTGGGTCGAGAACCCTAGTGGAATGTGGGAGGGAGATGATTCCGACTCCATCTGCACGGACATAGCGGACCATTGGCCCGAGTCCGAGCTTGTGTTGAACGAGTGCGAGCCTCGGCTGAAGCTCGATGGGCTGCTGTTCCACACAGATGATGGGGGCGAGACAGCCCTCGTTCCCGCGGTATGGTATGGCATAGACGAGGGCCACGTCGACAGAATCTGGTTCCCGGACCACGACTGCTGCTCAGGGACGGTGGCGTCCGCCGATGACGAGATTGTCATTGACGCGCGCATGGCGACGGGATTAGACGTGGGAATCGGGGACACGATCTCCATAGGAGCCGGCTTCGGTAGCCTCGACTACACTGTGGTGGGCACAGGACACATCCCCAGTTACCTGTACTTCGCTCCGGAGGGGAGTCTTTTCCCTGCAGATCCCGGTACCTTCGCCACTGGGTACCTATCCGCCGGTGGCCTCGAGCGCCTCGCCAACCTCAGCTCTGGCGCGTCCAACCTGCTTCTGATTGACGTCGTGGGCACACCCGAGTACGACCTCCAGTCGACGACTGAGGTCGAGGGCGAGGAGCTCAGCACACTGATGGCGGGCATAACAAGTGTCATGACAGAGGTCGACGACTCCTCCTCGCTCGTTTACGACCGCTCGGGCGTCTTTTCAGTAGAGCTTCTTCGCGCCGACGCCGAGGGCGCGATGAAGACTTACATCCCAGTCACGGCTATGATTGCCATCGTCGCGGGAATCACCATCTTCCTGAGCCTCCAGAGACTCGTGCAGTCGCAGGCGAGGGAGATAGCGATACTCCGAACTTTGGGTATACCTAGGGGGGCCATCATTCCCGGTTACGTCATCGCACCCCTGCTGATAAGCCTCGTCGGCAGTTCCATCGGTGCTATCCTAGGAGTCTTCATTGGCGCCCCGGGGATGCTAGGGATTTACGAGGAAATAATCGGCATCCCAATCGTCAATACGGCGGACGTAACGCCACTGATTCTGCAGATAGTCGGCGTTGCAATGCTGATCGTACTGATTTCTGGAATCTTCCCCGCCCTGCAGGCATCTAGGCTCCAGCCCTTGGAGGTCATGCGCGGACAGCACGAGGTCAGGCTGTCCTCCCGGAGAATCCAGAAGTTGACTTCCAGCCTTCCCGCTACGATAGGCTTGACTATCAGGTCGAGCATCAGGAAGCCAACCCGACTTGCCTTCACATTCGTGGCTGTCGGGCTCTCGATGCTCATATTCGGCAGCATGACTCTGATGATGGCCACGATGGAAGACTCGTTTTTGGGCGGCATAGAGGATAATCAGAACTGGGACGCCCAAGTCAACGTCCCATTCGGCGGAGAAGCCGCTGTCATCGACTGGGCCGAGGAAAGGGGGGCCGCTCACGAGTCCATGCTGCTGTTCCCGGGCAACCCCGTGAACGACTCGAGGTACTTTCTCGCCTATGGCTTAGACACGCTGTCTACCGAGGATGATGCGATGATGGTTCTCGACCTCAAGGAGGGCAGCATCCCGGAAGCGGGATCCGCCACGATTCAGGTCCTCATCGACGAGGGATTGCGAGTCTTTCTAGAGTGGGACGTGGGCCAGACTCAGACGGTGATGTTCGGCTCGTCCCCCATGCAGATTGAGATTACCGGGATCACTCAGGGCGAGATCTCTCGAACCGTCTACTTCCACAGGGCTGATCTCGCTCAGACCATCGGAATCGAGGCTACTTCGGTCCTTATTGCTCTGCCCGATGGCGTTGAGGTCAACAACGAGCTCGGCGAGATGTCTCTGGGAGTAACCCAGAAGGAGGACTTGATCACAGGCTTCGAAACCATACTGGAGCAGCAACAGGTGTTCTTTAGCGCAATCCTCGCATTGGGCGTCATCATCGCCATCGTGGTCCTGTTCAACACCCTCTTGATGAATCTCGCTGAGCGCGACAGAGAGATTGCTACCCTGAGAGTCCTTGGCGCCCCAATCCGACGAATAGGGAGCATGATGCTCGGTGAGCACTTCGCCATCGGAATGATTGGGGGGATTCTAGCGTTCGTCTTCACCGTAATCGGGACACAGGCCCTGATTTCCTCCTTCGTCCAATGGGCCTTCTACATGACCGTGCAGCCCGACTTGTCCGTGGCCGTCCTCCTGATTGGAACCGTGGTCTCAATCTCAGTAATGCTCACTCCGTACGGGATGTGGAGAATCAGAAGGATGGACCTCGTCGAGAAGGTCAAGGACCTCTCACAGTAAGGCACGCCCGTGCGCGTCGTGACTTGGAACCTCAATGGCATAAGAGCAGCGCATCGCAAGGGGCTGACTGACTTCGTCAGGCGCATCGACGCGGATATTTGGCTGTTTCAGGAGACGCGGGCTCTGCCCGAGCAGATGCCCGTCGACTGGGAAGCCCCGGAGGGCCACGATGTCCTCTGGCACCCAGCTCAGAAGAAGGGCTACTCGGGAGTGATGACCTGCTCTAGAAGTGGACTTGTCGAGGTCGGACGCGGCATCGACACTCAATTGGATGAGGACCACGATCCGGATGGCCGGGTCCTCCACACAAAGCATGGAGACTTGCACTGCGTCAACATGTACCTGCCGAATGGCTCGTCAGGCCTCGAGCGCCAGCTGTACAAGGACCGGTGGACCGAGGACATGCTGGTCTGGTCCGAGCGATTCGTCGATTTTTACGAACCAGTCCTTCTGTGCGGCGACCTCAACATCGCCCACACCGAGGACGACATCTGGAACCCCTCGGGCAACCGCCGGACCTCTGGCTTCCTAGACCATGAGCGTGAGTGGTTCTCCAGACTTCTCGACAGTGGCTGGCACGACCTGCTCCGCATCCACGTCGGTACACGCAAGGGACCGTACACGTGGTGGTCGAACCGAGGACGCGCGAGGGAGCTGGACCGCGGCTGGAGGATCGACTACGTGCTAGCCAATGCCACCGCTAGGTCCCTGTTCAGCTCCGCCGAGGTGCTCCGTGAGGGGGGCCTTGTCGTTTCCGACCACGCACCTCTTATTGTTGACCTCAATCTTTGATTTACAGCCCAAGGCCCATGCGTCACCTTTCAAGTGATGAAGCGCTGGCGGGAATGCATGGCCGAAACGCTCGCCGAGCGCCTCGAGCACCTCCTGCCCGGCGGCAGAGGGATTTGGGTCCCGATGGACCACGGCGCCTCGAAATATCCCGAAGCCGGCATAGAAGACACCGATGCTGCTGTCGACGCTGCCATCGCCGGCGGCGCAGACGCAATCATACTGCAGAAGGGCGCCGTCAGCCACCACGCCAACCGCACCGGCTGGAGGGGCTTCGTGTGCCACGTCTCGGTCTCCACTGTGCACGGAGGCGCGCGCTCTCAGGACAAGGTCAGCGTGGCTACAGCCGAGGAGTGTCTCTTGCGAGGCGCTGTGGGGCTCTCGGCCCAAGTCAACCTCGGAGAGGACGCCGAGGCAGACATGATT
>Ga0257107_1000140_pt1 | contig 25806 bp, 19 predicted proteins | sample LP_taG_2_FD_190178 | JGI IMG/M metagenome (GOLD analysis project Ga0257107, IMG submission 190178) | Marine microbial communities from Northeast Subartic Pacific Ocean, Canada - LP_J_2011_P26_500m | ecosystem: Environmental > Aquatic > Marine > Oceanic | place: Canada: Northeast Subartic Pacific...
TTAGTTCTTTTAACTTGAATACTTGTTGATAATAATTTTAATTCTTTTTTGGTTATTTTTATATTATTTTTATATTTTAACATTAATTTTAGAATATTTATTAATTCATCTTTATTGTATTTTTGGGTTTTTGGTAAATCCCAATCATTTCCGATTTTATTTAATTCTCTTTTTGAAAAATTTTCAAAAATATAATCAAATGGATCATCTTTAAATTTTGTTTCTCCTTCAGGTTCTTTTCTACTTGTTTCTCCTTCAGGTTCTCCTTCAGGTTCTTTTCTACCACCAATTTTTGCTAAACTTAATATATCTTTTACACTAATATCATCCTTATCATTATTTTTTTGGGTATTGATATTTATTACAGGATTTCCTACATTTTCTATTTTTTGTACTGTTTGTTGTTGTGTTGATTGAGTTTGTTCTATTGATTGAGTTGGTTCTGGTTTTAAAATGTCTAGAGGTGATATTGTTTTTGTTATACTATAATCAGATAGTAAAGAAGAAAAATTGTCTTTCAATGTAGTTAATTTATTATTTATATCTCCAAATTTTGTTATATTTTCTTTTGCTAAATCTTTATTAAAAACACCATCAATTTGTTTCCTAGTACTTTGAATTCTTGTTGTTAAAGATTTTATTTCTTTTTTTTCTTCTTCCTTATTTTTTTTAAGTTCATCTTGATCTTTTTTTAATTTTTCATATGCCTTACTTATAGAGTTTAGATTTGTATCTTGAATATGAGGAAATACAATTAATTGATTTTGTTGCTCTTCTTCTTCCTCTTCAAATATTAACATAACCTCTGTATCTAAATCATAAGAATATTTAGCAAGCATTTCTTCAATATTTACTTTATTTTCTATTTGTTGATCTTTACTAATTGAGCCGCCCATTTTTAAATTATAATATATATTAATTACAAGATATATTATAATTTAAATTTAAATATATTGGAAAATAATATTGTTTATATCTTCTGGAATTTGTTTATTATATAATAAACTTAAATATTTTTGTATTAATTTTCGTCTTTGTATTACCATTTTATTTGTTTTTATTAAAATATTTAAAAAATATAATGTATGATTTTCTTCTATATTCATTATCTTATTATATTCCTTTGTATAGTATAACATAATATCTTTTAATACTGTCATATTATAGTGTTTTAAAATTTTAAAATTAGATATAATTATATTTTTTATATTTTCCATTAATTGAATTAAAATTTTTGTATTATTTTTATTATTTATACAAAAATTATATACTTGTCTATAACAAGTTTCATATCTTAAAAGTTTCATTTCTGATTTAGAACAATACAATATTTTTATTACTAAACATTCTATATCATTCGGTGTTTGGTGATTCATTATATACAAATTATCTTTATAAATAAAATTTCATTTATATGATTTCATTAATAAATTCAATTTTTTATATTTTTTAAGTTTTTAAATTTCCTTTGGATTATGGTAATTTTTTTCATTATTATCTTCCAAACATATTAATAAATTGTCAAAAAAATTACCAATATTATTTAGAATATTATCAAAAAAATTTAATACATTTTTATATACATTATTTGTTTTGGCTTTCTTATATTTTTCATCAATTTCTAGGTATTTAAAATAAGCATATTTTTCACTAGAATGCATTTCTGACCAAATTAAATTAAGCAATTTATAAACCTCTTCTATTTCTGTTTCCGAATCTAATGATTCAGGATGAACTGATGCCCATTGATCCATTTTTATTATCATAAAAATTTCTTTTCCTTTTTGTTTTCTAAATTTTTTTTTGGATTTTTGTTTTCGCTTTTTCTTTCTCTTTCGTTTTTTAATATTTCTATGTCGTAAATTACATGCTTGTTTATTAAAAGTAATTACGACATCACCATTAGCATTATTCGTAATTTTTTTAATTGGTTCTTGTTCTTGTTCTTGTTCTTGTTCTTGTTCTTGTTCTTGTTCTTGTTCTTGTTCTTGTTCTTGTTCTTGTTCTTGTTCTTGTTCTTGTTCTTGTTCTTGTTCTTGTTCTTGTTCTTGTTCTACTATATATGATTCTTCAATATCTGTACATGTAACTAATTCCTCAACATTATCAGGATTAGTTTCATGTTCACATTTATCTTGTTTTGTTAAATTTTTTTGTTCTATATTTTTATCTTCTTCAGATAAAATAAATTCAGATTCTTCAACAATATCCCAATCTATAATTTCGTTATTTATTATAGTATTCATTTAGTATCTATATAATGTATAACATCTATATTATTATTATGTTTTATCCTTAAAATTAATAATTTTACGATTTCTTATAAATTAAAATTTAAAATTTAAAATCATTGTAATTTATAAGATATTAAAATAATGTCAAATATATCGGATCATTTTTTTCGTCAAAATGAAATTCAATATAGCGAAGATGTCGATTTTCGGTGTCAATTAATCGATGCTCTAGCGATAGATGAAGAACCTCCAGAAGAAGAAGACGGGGGATTTTCATATAATTTTAAAGGAGAATATACTGTTTATTTTTTTGGTGTTACTAAAAAATCTGAAACTGTATGTATTCGGGTATCAGGATATCAACCATCTTTTTTTATGAATGTTCCAGATAATTGGAGATCTGGATATAACGGGGATACATTTCAATTACAAAAACATTTGACTAGTAAAGATGCTACATTTGTTGATAATTGGGGAAAAAAAAAAAAAATTAAATGGTTTAATTCAAGAAATATTAAATTAAGAACATTTAAGGCAAAAAAATTTGATGGATTTCAAATTAATGAACACCATAATTTTGTTGAAATAAAATTCAATAGTCATATCGCTATGAAACAAACTTATAGATATCTTGATAGTATTAAAAGTAAAATTTTAAAAGTTCCTGGAGTGAGACAATTCCCTATTAAATTGTATGAAGCTGATATAGATCCACTTTTACGAATGTGTCATAAAAGTAATATTACTCCTTGCAGTTGGATACAATTGAATAAAGGGAGATTTACATGTGTTGACGAATATGATAAAAAAAGTCATTGTCAATATGAATTTAATGTTAATTGGAGAGATATTCATCCATATGAAACAGATGATATTGCCCCTTTTCTTGTAGCATCTTATGATATTGAATGTACTAGTGGAGATGGGTCATTTCCGCAACCAACTAGACCTCAAGACAAACTTATTCAAATTGGAACAACTGTTAGAATGTTTAATAATCCTGAATATGAACTTAATCATATTATTACACTTAAATCGTGTAATAAATTTACTGACGATCCTAATACAATTGTAGAATCATATGATACCGAAGAAGAAGTTATTATGGCATGGCAACAGCTAATACAAAGAGTAAATCCCGATATTATTACTGGATATAATATATTAGGTTTCGATTATTGGTATTTATATGAAAGGGCTCAAATGTTTGGTGTTGAAGAAGAATTTGGTTATCTTGGTAAATTAAACCCTGATAAATTTGAAAACGAATTTATAAAAGGTAAATTAATTAGTAAACTAAGAGAAAAAAGTCTCTCGTCATCAGCATTAGGAGATAATAAAATGAAAATTTTAGATATGATTGGTAGGGTTAATATTGATTTATTAAATTTTGTAAGAAGAACTCAAAAATTTAAAAGTTATAAATTAGATTTTGTTTCTACTAAAATTATTAATGGCGAAATAATTAATTGCGAACTTATGGAAAATGGTTTATGTAGGATGAGTGTAGATAATACAGTTGGTTTATTTAAAGGTGGATATTTTTCAATTAATATGAAAACTAAAATTGAGCTGGCTGATAAAGATATTTATATTGTCGATGATGAAAATTATTTTACTTTGAATGGTTCAAAGAAATTTTTAATTGAAGATTTTGAAAAAGGGAAATATTTATATGTTAAGGAAGATTTAACTCAACTTAATAAAGAAAAATGTAGATGGGGATTGTCTAAAGATGATGTAACTCCTGCTCAAATTTTTGAATTTCAAGGTAAAGATGGACATCATAGGGGTATTGTTGCTAAATATTGTGTTCAGGATTGTAGACTTTGTAATATTCTTATGGACAAATTATGTGTTATTCCTAATGAAATTGGTATGGGTCAAACTTGCTGTGTTCCTTTATCTTTTATTTTCTTTAGGGGACAAGGTATTAAAGTTCAAAGTTTAGTTTCAAGGCAGTGTAGAAAAGACGGATATTTAATGCCTGTTAGAGAAAAAGATACTAGTGGGTGTTCATATAAAGGAGCAACTGTTTTAAATGCTTGTAATGGTGCTCATTTTTATCCAGTTGCTTGTTTAGATTTTGCATCACTATATCCTAGTTGTATGCTTTCACATAATCTATGTATTGAAAGTGTTATAGAAGATAAAGATATGATAAAAGAATTGGATAGACAAAGAAAAGCAAAAGAACTTATATCAGTTCGCGAAACAAAATATCAGGGTGATCAATTCTTTTATAAAGCTAAGACTGATGTTGATGAACCTAAAATGATTCATTTAAAAGATAGATTAATTTTTCCTTCTATGTGGGTAGATGAAGGTATAACATATTGTTACTATTTTGTTCAACCTAAACGAAAATTTGATGAAAATGGAAATATTCTACAAGATGAACATGGTCAAGATATTATTGATTTTGAAGATAGAGCTATTTTACCAAGAATTTTAAGAATGTTGTTAGATACACGAAAAGCAACAAAAAAAAGAATGAAAAAAGAAAAGAATCCATTTAAAAAGAAAATTCTTGATGGTCTTCAACTTGCTTATAAAGTTACGGCAAATTCTATTTATGGTGCGACTGGAGCCAGTGTTGGTTGTATTAGTTGTAAAAAAGTTGCTGGTTCTGTAACTATGGTTGGAAGATCATTATTAGCTACATCAAGAGATAAAATTCTCGACTATTACGAAGGCTCAAAGTGCGTTTATGGTGATTCAGTCACTGGCGATACACCTATTTTAATCCGGTATCCGAATGGTAAAATTTCTATTAGAACAATTGAAACATTAAATGATGAATGGAAATCATATGAAGAATTTAAACCATTTGATACTAATCGTAAAGAAAAACAACAAACTTCTGTTGATTTAGAATGTTGGGCTGATAATGGTTGGGCGAAAATTAAGAGAGTTATTAGACATAAAACAAAGAAGAAAATTTATAGAGTAAATACACATTGTGGTGTAATTGATGTTACAGAAGATCATAGTTTAATGAATTCTAAAAAAGAGAAAATAAAACCAAAAGATTGTATTGTTGGTGAAACTGAATTATTTCATAGTTATCCTACTGAATTTCCAGAATTTGAACCAATTATTCCTGAATATGGTGTAGAAGAAGAATTGGATTTACCATTATATAAATGTAATAATTGTAGTCAGTCATTTGATAAAAATTATTATTATACTATTACAAGAACTGGTAAATTATTTAAACAATGTAAATTATGTATTATCAATAAACAAAGAAAAAGACAAAATAGAGAACCCATTACTAAAGTAGATGAATGGACTTGGAAAAAATTATATATTCCAGAATATGATTTAATGGAAGAAGAAGCATGGGTTTTCGGTTTATTTATGGCCGATGGTAGTTGTGGTAAATATGGTAAGGGAATTAAAACGAAATATTGTTGGGCGATAAATAAGCAAAATAGTAAATTATTAGAAAAAGCAAGGGATATTTTAAATAAAGTTGAACCCGATTGTATCAAATTTAAAATATTAGATACATTGAAAAGTTCTAGCGTATATAAGTTAGTTCCTACAGGGTCATTGAAATATATGGCTGATAAATATAGACCATTATTTTATGATAAAGATAAATATAAAATTGTTCCAGATTTAATATTAAATGCTCCATTTAATATCAGAAAATCTTATTTTGAAGGTTTTTATGCTGGTGACGGATGTAAAACAGGTCCTTATGGATTAGATAAACGAATGGTGTTTTGTCAAAAAGGAAAAATAGCAGCACAAGGATTATTTTATTTAGCCAAATCAATTGGGTATGATAAATTATCTATTTCTATCCAAGAATCTAAAGAAAATATATATTGGATTAGTAGTTGTACAAAATGGGGGAAAGAACCTTATGTTGTAAAGAAAATGTTGGATTTGGGATATAATAATGAAAATGAATTTGTTTATGATATTGAAACAGAACATGGGTGTTTTAACGGGGGCGTCGGGGAAATTATCGAAAAAAATACGGATAGCGTATTTTTACATTTCAAAGTTCCCGATAAAATCTTAGAAGAATATGGATTGTTTAGTGACAAAGCTTTAGACTGGACAATTAAAATTGCTCAAGAATCAGGTGAATTGATTACACATGGAATGTGGAAAGGTAAAAGAGAATTAGTTCCTTTACCATTGCCTCATGATTTGGAATATGAGAAGACATATTTACCATTTATTTTATTTTCAAAGAAGAGGTATGCTGGTTGGTTATACGAATTTGATACAAAGAAGCCGAAATATTTAGATTGTAAAGGAATTATTTTAAAACGACGTGATAATTGTAGATTTTTGAAGAAGATTTATGAAGGTTGTTTATATCGTATTTTAAACAATCAACTGGATGATTCTATTTCATTTTTAAGGAAATCTCTTTATGATATTTTAAACAATAACACGCTAAAAAAGTATCCAATGTCAGATTTTATTATTTCGAAAACAGTAAAATCATTGGATAAGTATAAGGTAAATTCAAAAACGCAGGATATTTTGGATCAATTGTATGAAAAAATAGAGAAATTAAAATTAGAAAATGAAAAAAAGAATATGAAAATGATTAACATTTTAAATGATAAAGTAAAATATTATGAATTGCGAAAAGTTAATATTGCTCATGTTATGCTTGCTTTAAGACAAAAAGAAAGAGATCCTGGAAATGCTTTTGCTTCAAATGATAGAGTTCCATATTGTTTTGTTGAAGTTAAAGGAAATCAGAAAGATTTATTACAAGGTGATAGAATTGAAACACCCGCCTATATTACGAAAGAAAATATACCCCTTGATTACTTATATTATATTGAACGACAATTGGAAAAACCTATTATGCAGTTATTTGAACAGGTTGATCCTCGAGCAGCACAATTGTTTAAAGATATTAAGAGAATTGGAACTAATCGTAAAAAGAATTTGACTGAAATTACAAAATTTTTTATAGAAGAGATTGAGAGTGAAAATTCATTAATATCAGATAAAGAAGAAGAAGAAATAAAATTACCAAAAAAGGTAAAAAAGGTAAAAAAGAAGAAGAAGAAGAAAAAGAAGAAAAAATCAAGAATTGTATTGGAAGAAGATTCAAGTAGTGATATTGAATTACCTGTAAGGAGAAGAAAAAAAAGAAAATAGTTCGGAAAAAGATTAAATAATTAATTTAAATTTTAAAAAATTTATATTATATATTATATATAATAATGACATTATTTAAAATCGAATTAGATTTAGAACAAAACTATAAGGATTTAATTACTGAAGTATTTAAAGTTTTAACTATTTTTGCAGTAGTTTATCTTATGAATTCATACTCTTCTTCCAAGAGTATTTTTGATGCCGAACCAACAGATTTCCTTGTCTACTATGGATTAGGTGTTCTTTTTTATTATCTTGTTATTAAACAAGTTGTTGTATTTGAATAGAAATTATAAAATTGAATTTAAGTATATGTTTGTAATTATAAATAATAAATACAAACATATTTAAATGGGTGTAAGTGGTTTTTATAGATATATATTAAAAAATTATCCGTCATGTATTAAGAAAGATAAAGATTTTTTAAAAACACCATATTTATTTTTTGATTATAATGGATTAATACATCCAGTAGTACAAATTGTATTAAAAAGTGTCGAAGAACAAAATTTGGATATTTCAGAATATGAATTAATTCAAAGAATTAATGAAGAAATTATTAAATACACCGATAAAATTATAAATTATATTAGACCTAGTTTTGTTTATATAGCGATGGATGGTGTAGCTCCTAGAGCAAAAATGATACAACAAAGACTTCGACGATTTAAATCAGCTAAAGAAAGAGATATTAGTCGTTTTGATACAAATTGTATTTCGCCAGGTACTAATTTTATGGCATTATTGTCAGTCAGATTAAATCAATATTTTTATAATGAGGTTCCTAAATTTGTAAATAACTATAAATTTTCAGATACATCTGAACCGGGTGAAGGAGAACATTCAATTATTAATTATATTAAAAATTATTGTAATGATAAAAAAACACAATGTATTATTTATGGTTTAGATGCTGACTTAATTATGCTTTGTATGTCAACATTATTACCATATATGTATTTGTTACGTGAAATTCAACATTTTGAAGCTAGCTATAATTCAAGTATTGATATTGATCAATTACAATTACAATTTTTGTGTATCGACGCATTAAAGTATAGTATGTTACTTGATATTGAAAAAACTTATCATATTCGTATTAAAAATGATGAATTTTTTATAAAAGATTGGATATTTTTGACATTTTTTTTAGGAAATGATTTTTTGCCCCATTTAAAGGCAATAGATATATATAATAATGGAGTTCGTATTTTATTAAAAGTTTATTGTGATATTTTAAAAAAAACTAGACAAACTGAAAATGATTTTTTAATAAAAAAAGATAATAGTGTTAATATGTCTTTTTTAAGAAAAATGTTTAGTATCTTATCAAGAAATGAGGAAAACTATATTATTGAAAATATTAAACATAATAAATATAAAGGCAATGTCCTTGATGATTATCCAATTCGTTATTGTTATAAGGGTTGGAATTATAGATACTATGATTATTATTATAAAACCCATTCAGAAATTTATATAGAAAAAGTTGTAGAAGATTATTTTAAAACAATAATATGGACTAAAGATTACTACTTTACTGGTTGTCCTTGTTGGAAACATTATTTTAAATATAAAGGTTTGTTATTATCGTCTATTAATAATTATTTACAAAAAAATAATATAAATGATATCATTTTTAAGGAAACAAAACCTTATACATCTTCTCAACAATTAATGATGATTCTTCCACCAGAATCAAAAAAACTTGTAGAAGAAAAATATCAAAAATTAATGACAGATATTGATTCTGAATTAATTGAATTTTATCCTATAGAATTTCAATTAGAAAAAATGGATAAGAGTAGAGATTGGATGCACGAACCAATACTTCCTCATTATGATGAAAAAATTTTATTAAAATATGTTTAAATTTGATGAATTTCCTCCGATAAATTATAAATTCGACTATTTGTTTCATCGTTAATTAATATATTCTGATTAGAATTCTGTTTCGTAAATGATTTACGACAGAGAGCACAAGACATTTTTTTATTATTCATTAACCATTTATCTATACATTTTTTATGAAAACAATGACCACAAGGTAATTCTCTTTTATAAGAGCCTTCTTTATAATTATTTAAACATATGGCACAACAATCTTGTTGTGTTATTATATCATCTCCCTTTTTAATTTTTTTATATTTAGGAAGATGAGATAATTCATTTTTCATAAGTTTTTTTTTCTTCTTTTTGGTTGATACTTTTATATTTATTCGTATAAATGCTCTGTTCTCGTTTTCGGTAGCATCATGAATATCTTGTCCAGTTAACATACGATATAATATATCATTTATATTGTTTAATATGAAATCATAATCTGCTATCAAATTATCAGAATCAATTAATTGATCTATTTCCATAATATAATTTAAAAAGATATAAATATTTATAAAATTTTACTCACGATAATTCTATTGAGAATTTAAATATTTTAAAACATCTACTATACGAGTTTCAACAAATATTACTGCGTTTACCATATTTTCTAATGCTAATATTAACCATGTTTTCCGTTTTTCATCAACCTGATTATTATCTGATACAATAGTTTGCATTAATATATTGATTGTACCATCATCAATTTCAGTTATATTTACTTCATTATTTATTAATGGCTCACATGTATTTAAAATTTCGTCGATATTTTCTAATTCTGATTGTAAAATTTTTTTTCTATTTAATAATTTATTATAATTTTCAAACATTTTTTTCCAATTATTTAAATTTTCTAATCTAGTTTCATAATTATTAATCTGTTTTATAATCGGAATTATATTTAGATTCATTTAATATAATACAATTGAAGAAAAAATACTTATTTATAATTTGAATTTTTAATATAAAAATTATATTAATTTTCTAAATTCATTTACAATCTCATCACCAAAATCGGATGTTGATAAACTTTTGATTGTTTTTGAAGGATTGATATCTTTTGTATATAAATCCATATCTAATACATTTGAGATACTATCTTCTATTAGTTTTGCATAATTATTTAATTTTAATTGTTGCAACATCATTGCTAATGACAAAATTGTTCCTGTTGGGTTTGCTACATTTTTTCCTTCTAAATCAGGAGCACTTCCATGTATTGGTTCATATAATCCATTTCCTTCTTCATTTAAAGACATTGATGGTAATAATCCCAAACTTGATGATAAAATTGCCGCTTCATCTGATAAAATATCACCAAATAAATTTGCTGTAACAATTACGTCAAATCTTGTAGGTTCTTTGATTAATAAATAACTCATCGCATCTACATATTGATATTCTACTTCAATATTAGGATAATCTACTTTCACAATTTCGGAACATCGTCTCCATAATTTTGAAGTATTTAAAACATTTGATTTATCTACAATACAAAGTTTTTTATTTCTTTGAGAAGCAATATTGAATGCACATCTTAAAATTCGTTCAATTTGGATTGTTGTATATTTCATTATATCTTCAGCATAATCATTTTCTAATTTACCACATTCCGATTTATAAATACCACCAGATAACTCTCTTACAAACATTATATCTGAACCTTTTATTACTTTACTTTTTATTGGGGAAGCATCAATTAGTTTATTATATACCTTTATTGGTCGTAAATTACAAAATAATCCCATACCTTCCCGTAATCGTAATAATCCTTTTTCTGGGCGAATATCTGAATCTAATTTATTTGCATCTGGGTGACCAACAGCACCTAATAAAACACCATCAGCCATATTACATTTCATTATAATATTTGTAGTTATTGGTACTCCATATTTTTTATAACAATTATATCCAATTGGTAATTGTTCAATATTAAAATTTATATGTTTGTTTTCTTTCTCAATTACTCGTAGGATTTTTGTAGCCTGTTGTGTTATTTCTTTACTAATTCCATCACCAATTAATTCAATTATTTTATACACTTTAATCATCTGTTTTTACTTAAATAAATAAGACCTAAAATATTTAAGTTATTTCGTATATATATAGGATGAGTGAAAATATTAAATCTAATAAATTAGTAGTTTTTGATACTACGTTAAGAGATGGGGAGCAATCGCCAGGTGCTACTTTAAATATCGAAGAAAAGGTGGCGATTGCTCAACAATTATATATGTTAGGGGTAGATGTATGTGAAGCGGGATTTCCAATCGCATCACCAGGTGATTTTAAAGCGATTCAGCAAATTGTAAAAATTATTAATAATATAAATATTGAACGAGATAATGGACCAATGACAATATGTGCTTTAGCACGATGTTGTAAAAAAGATATTTTATGTGCTCATGAATCTATTAAAGATGCTAAAAAAAGTAGAATACATGTATTTTTAGCTACTAGTGATATTCACTTAGAAGCTAAATTAAAAATAACAAGAGAAGAATGTCTTGATAAAATTAAGAACATGGTATCGTATGCTAAATCTTTATGTAATGATATTGAATTTTCTCCTGAAGATGCTTGTAGAACTGATATAGAATTTCTTACTAAAGCAGTTCAAGTTGCTATTGATTCTGGTGCGACTACTATTAATATACCTGATACAGTTGGATATATAACACCAAATGAAATGTATTCTATTATATCTACATTAAAATCAAATATACGAAATGATGATGTGATTTTATCTACCCACTGTCATAATGATCTAGGATTGGCTACTGCTAATACATTGTCTGGTATTACAGCTGGAGCAAGACAGGTTGAAGTCACAATTAATGGAATCGGGGAACGTGCTGGAAATACCAGTCTTGAAGAAGTTATAATGACTTTAAATACTCGTCCTCAATTATTTCCTGTTACACATTCTATTAATATAATTCAAATAATTAAAACAAGTCGTATGGTTAGTGCGCTTACAGGTATGTTAGTTCAACCAAATAAGGCAATTGTAGGTGCTAATGCTTTCGCACATGAAGCTGGAATACATCAACATGGTGTATTAAAAAATGTTGCTACATATGAAATTATGAATCCGCAATCAATTGGATTAGAAAATAATATTATCGTTCTTGGAAAACATTCTGGTCGTCATGCTTTTAAAGAAAGAATTAAAAAAATGGGATATACAAATATAAGTGAGAAACAACTTCTTTCAATTGTAAAAAAAATTAAATGCTTAGCTGATGCTAAGAAACATATAACTGATGAGGATATTGAAGCAGTTATTATTGATAAAATAATAACAATTACTAGCAATTGGAAAATTGTATCCATTAATATTAAATCCGCTAGTAAAACTAGATCTGATGCAAATATATCTATGAGTAATAAAGATAATAAATATATTTCAAGAAAATCATCTGGTAATGGACCAATTGATGCTATATATAATTGTATAAATCAAATTATTGGTGTTTCAACAAAACTTAAAATATATAAAGTTGATTCTATTACTTCTGGATTTGATGCTTTAGGAAGAGTTACTGTTAAAATAACTGATTCTGAGAATAATACTTTAATCACAGGATATAGCACTCATACTGATATTATTATGGCTAGTGCTAATGCTTATGTTAATGCTATTAATCGTATGTTATATAAAAATTAAAAATTTATCGACATTTATAATTACAAGCAGATTTTGTTCGTATTTTATGTAAAATTTTACCATCACAATTATTACATTTAATATAAGATACATTATTTATATTTTTTAATAAAATATCAGTATATGATTTACAATTATGACATATATATGTGATTGATTTTTTATCACTTTGTTTTAATAGTGGAGATGTATTTTTATCCATTCTTATAACAAAACAATATATTTTTTTTATGTTATTTAATTATATAGTATATATAATTAAATGGCCAAAATGAATAATCAAAAAAATGATGATAATGTTTCTTTTTTTGATGATTTTAAAAATATTATAATGGATATGGATAAAAAGGGTTCGAATATGTATAATGAGTTTAAAGACACAGCATTCATGGCTAAAGAATTTCAAAAAATTTATAAAAATAAATTTTTTGATAACAAAAAAAGGCAATTGGATTGTTATTTTGCCATAGGGGCTGAAATTTCTGAGAGTCATAAAGTTCTGAGTACCATTGACATAAAAGATTTTGTGTCATTTATAAAGCATATGGCTCAAATAATGTATATTAGATTAAAAGACGATAAAATAGAAGTAGAGACAAGAAGTGCTACTTCTAAGTCAACTATAGGTATAAAAGAACAATCTGAAGCAGCGATAGAGCGTATGAGACATACTATAAAACCTAAACATTTTGAATTTTTAAAAATGATTGTTGAAGAATTTTATAATAGACTTAATCAAGTTGATGAAGATGTTAAAGATAGGGAAAATAATTTAAGTGATTATAATAAATATTGTATACATTATAATAAATCAATTTATAATAGAGGAACACATAGTGAATTAAAAAAAAAAGGTATAATTATTAGTAAAAAAAAATTTAACATAAAAAAAATAAAACAAAATGAATTTTGTGAAAACTACGACGAAAATGATATCATTGATAATGAAACCCCGATTCAATATACTCCACGTAAAAATTTAACTTATATTAAATACAATAATAAACCTTATTGCATGCTTAAAAAATCTTATATTGGTATGTTTAAAATTTTTACTTCATTTGACAAAAACAAAAAGAAAGGTGAATGTAAAAACAATTTTGAAAATAATTCACAGGAATGTGAATTTTTTTATCCCATTATTTGTCAACCCGGAATATTTTATATTAATGAAAAAAATTATATAAAACGTTTTAATGAAGTAAAAAGTGGTGTAGTATCTAATTATGAACTTAAAAAAAGCAGAATGGTTACCCTTGTAGATGAAGATGGTACCAAGAAGGGTAAAAAAGAACAAATTTATGACTTAGTAGGTGAAGATGATGAAGATGAAGATGATGAAAAAAAAAATGATGAAAAAAAAAATAATAATAATAGAAACCATCAAGGAATTCACCAACGTGGAGGAAAAAAAGGAAAATTAAAAAAAGGATATAAATATTCTGGTAAAAGACTGAAAAGTGGATTACCACAAATCATTAAATGTAAATGTAAAAAGAGCAAAATATTAAAGAATCAAAAAAAAAAACAGAAATAAATTTAAAAATTTAACCATTACATTTAATTTAAGATATATTATTTATTTTTTTTATGTTAATTTTTTTTTTACTAATGAAATTATTTTATTTATTAAGCAATTTTGACATAAGCGATTTTCTTGATTACATATGATTAAGAGATATGATATTTGACCGTTATAACATTCTTTACACAATTCTTGTAGATATTTATTTATTATATGGCTAGCATTAAGAGATAGATTTGTATTATTATAAATAATATTACTGTAATTTTTTGAAAAAATATTGTATAATTTTTTTATATTTGAAAAATTTAAATAAAAAATTTCTTGATTGGCTTCTTTCTTTTTAATATGTACTTTATAGTAATCATTTTTTTCAGATTTATATAAAATAATTTCTAGTTCATTAGAGATTTTAATTTTTTTCATATTTTTTGAAATATTTATAATTTTTGATTTTTTCATTATATTATAATTTAAAGATAATATTAACATATTAATATAATGAAAACTATGAATAAAAGTTTGAATAAAAATACCCAAAAAGAAAAAGAATCAGAACCAGATATTAAATTAGATAAGGAATCCGAAAAGAACCCTGATATAAATTTTTCAAATTTTTTACAAAATTATATTGCTAATGATAGTGAAAATGAAAGCGAAAATTCATTAATATCAAATGATGGAGATGAAACAAATGAACAAAGTTTAAAAAATTTTTTTTATTCTTCCGATTCTTCTTCTGATTATCTTCCTAGATATTCTACACTAACATTAAGAACTTCTAATTATATACCACCAATATATGTTGGTCCAATTGATGTTGAAGTATATAGAGTAATATATGGATGTTTAAATTCTCGATTTCCAGAAGAGATTTGTGAAATTATTACTGATTACTTATCGTTATCAGTTTTTGTATAAATCCAGTCCGTAAAAAATTTAATATTTTTAAATTTAAATTGCTAATTACATATTATTTTCGTAAATAGGCATCAATCCTCCTCCAAAAAAAGCGTTAATATCGTTCATTTCAAATTGAGCATCAGGGATGATTCCCAATTCTTCATTGTTTGATTGAGAAATAGAGAGATTAACAATCTCTGGAATCAGAGATTCAGACTCCTTATTTTCCTCATCTTGTTCAAAATTAACTTGTAGAGGTTGGCGGCATCCAGGGCAACGTAAATCTCTAGTATTGAGAAGGTGTTCAACGCATTCCGAGCAAAGATTCCGTCCTTCACTGCAAAGACAAGTGGCGATATAATGTTCAGGAACATTCTTTTCCGCATTAATCTTGTCAGATGCTTTATCAAAACACACACAACAAGGTTCATCAGACGTAGAAAACGTAGAATCAAGAAGTTTTGGAAAAACCTTGTATCCATTTTTGATGATTTTTTCCTGTCGATGTATCAATTTTGATATCTTTCGTGCGGTGTGAGTGTTTGATACTAAACCACTTTCAGGAAAAAGCGGATGAGCAGTTTTTGTTCCAATTTCCAAAAGAGTATCAAGCGTTCCGAACGTTTTCTGATATTCGAGTGGCAGACCAAGAGATCCATCATGTCCATTAATTTGGAGCAAGTTACAACTAAAATCGCGACCCCCAAAAAAGTTGCTTGTAGGTTTACGATTGAATAAATCCATCTCAAATTTTTCTCCTTTAAACTTGAGAGAAAGTTTCATGTGCTCTGTTTCACTATAAAAAGAATTAGGAACAAATTTTTTATAACTTGTCATATCGATATCGTAAATCATTCCCATCTCCTTCATCTCTTTGATAATCTTTCCAAGATTTGGTAGATTTTCATTTGAACACGAAAATACACAAACATCCATGTCAGATTTTTTAAATTCTGTCATGAATCTTTCATGTTCTTCAATCGTGCGAGAACGAGGTTCAGCTACTCGACGAACCAAACTACCAAACAATCCAACATGAAATCCATTCCTTTCAACAAAGAAAGAAAGTTTTTTCAAAAATTCAATTGATTTTTTGATTAGAATAACTTCCTTTGCCTGAATATCTTCCATAGTCTTTTCTTCCACCAGAAGTTTTTTCTCAATCATTTCTACTTTGCAAGTAGATTTAGTCAAAAGATTATTCGTGACGAAGACTTCTGCCCTCAATTGAGTATTTTTCATCTCCAATTTTGCAATCTTTTGAAGAAGATTTTCAATCTTTCGTTGTTGGTGCTGATGAATATTCTGTTTTTCAATCAGTTTTAGTTTTCCCTCTGATTTCCGAGACTTATGTTGTACATCAGTACAATAGCCGTTACAATTCTTATCTCTTGTAGTCATATTTCTTGTAAGAGTATTTGTTAATAAAAGTTTTTCGGTTATAATTAATTATCTACACGATTTTTCAATTTTAATTTTCGATTCGTTTAATTTATTTTTTATTTAATGTAGAATTACATATATTATGATTTTTACACAGATTATTATATGGGGGCATACTAGATCATCTCACACTCATTATTGGATACATTACGCATTTAATCGTGCCTTTAAATATATGAAATATAATACAATTTGGCTTCCAGATAAACCATTATCTTCAAACAAATTGAAAATAACTGAAAATACATTATTTATTACCGAAGGACAATGTGATAACTACATACCAATTGACGCAACATGTTATTATATTTTACATAATTGTAAAAATAAATATGATAAAATTCCTAATAATCAAATTATTAAATTACAAGTTTATACTAATCCTATTTTAATAAAAATGAAAAAATTTGTTAAATATGATGATTTTATGTATTATAATTTGGATAAAGATAGATGTAGATGTTATATGCCATGGGCTACTGATATTTTGCCAGATGAAATTGATAAAAATATTTCTAATATAGACAATATTTTTAATTTTAAAAAAGATAATGCTTACTTTATTGGTTCTATATGGAGTGGTGAATTTGGTAATGTTCATCAAATTAATAAATATAAAATAGAATGTCAAAAAAATAATATTCCATTTTCGAATTATACTAAAATCAGTATGGAAAAAAATATAAAATTAATACAACAAGCAAAATATTCTCCTACAATTGTAGGAGAATGGCAACAAAAACGAGGGTATATTCCTTGTAGGGCATTCAAAAATATATCATATGGAGGATATTGTATTACTAATAGTAAAGAAGTATATGAAATTTTTGAAAAAAAAATATGTTATGACCCAGATTGCTCTAAATTATTCTATAAAGGAAAAGAATATGTTAATCAAATGTCTAAAGAAAAAATGATTGATTTAATGAATATTGTCAAAAATAAACATACTTATATTAATCGGATTCAGTTTTTATTAGATGCTTTTAATTTAAATCTTTAATTATATTATATAACAATAAGATATGCCAATATTAAAAAAAAATAAGACAAGAAAAAATAAATTAACAAAAGGAGGTCAATATGTGATAGATGAGCCTAAAGAATCTATGAAACAATTAGAAGGATCTTCATCTAAACCAACATATGATATTATTCATAAAGATTACAAAGAACCTAAGAAAGATGGTAAAAACCAATGTGTTCCACAACAAGCTAATAATTCCAAGAAAGTTGATACTTCTCATAATTATTGTGAAATTGATGACCTAATTGCTTCTGTATTAGGACGTTTATTAGAAACCCCAGTTTATTCAAAGGATAAAACCTTAGCGGATGACTCTTCTTCTAAAAATAATAAATTTTCTTTTTTGACAAATTTATCTCATATACCACTATCATTTTTTGAATTTAAAACAAAAACTTCAGGAAAACAATCTGCTACTAAAAAAATGTATCTTACTGTAGAAAAAATTAAAAAAACATTGGAAGATATTCGAACAGAGAGATTAAATGTATATGCCAAAACTCATCAGGTTATAGATCCGAAATATGTTAAAGAGGGTTATACTTTTAATATATATGAATATAAATTTTTTCCAACAAAAATTAATATTACTGCTCCTGTTGCCCCTGTTGCCACACAACCAATTCCAAATCCAAAAATTGAAGTCAGCAACTTAACAAAAGGTGGGGGTAAAGAACCTCATGGATTTCATTTACCACCATTAAAGCCAAAAGATTTGAATATAATTATAGAAAAAAATTTTAAAATAATGGACGATAATTGGATAAAAAATCATAAAGATTATAATGCTATAATTGATGGATTAAATTTAATGGGTGGTGGTGGTGATAGCGGCATTTCAACATTAAAAGAAAATTTGGAGAAGATTTTTAAGAAAACCACTATTTTAAAAAAAATATTAGTGGTATATCGAGGCGCTATACAACATTCACTTCATCGTTTAAATATAGAGAACACTATTAATAATATCATAACATCCATGGTACATAAAGATGTTACAATTGATGTTATGTATGTACATACTTCTATTACTGATAATACAAGTATATCAAAAATTCAATCACCAAGAGTTCAATCACCTATTAAACCAAAATTTCAACCACAAAATATATTTCCACCACCACCACAAAATATATTTCAACCACTACAACAACATATGTTGTTAGACGATTTCGGGAATATAATATATGATAATTATAAACAACCAATCTACTATAATCCAAATTTTAATCCAAATATTTATGATTATACCTATTCGCTAAATGGAAAACAAAAATATTTAGTAAATATGTTGGAATTAACCCGTAATGAACAACAAATACAATATCAACAACAAATACAATATCAACAACAACCACAAATTATCCCAATTAGTCCAAATTATAATCAATTTGGACAATATAATACTGGTGGACTAAAAACTAAAAAAACTAAAAAAACTAAAAAAACTAAAAAAGTAAGAAAACATCAAGGTATTAATCAAACTGGTGGAAATGTAGGAAGATTAAGAAAAGGATATAGATATTCTGGTAAAAAACTTAAAAGTGGATTACCTCAAATTATTAAATGTAAATCCAAAAAATGATTGATTTAATGAATATTGTCAAAAATAAACATACTTATATTAATCGGGTTCAGTTTTTATTGAGAGGTTTTAATTTAAATCTTTAATTATATTATATAATAATAAGATATGCCAATATTAAAAAAAAATAAGACAAAAAAAAATAAATTAACAAAAGGAGGTCATGGAAAAAACCCATTCACAATAGAGGTTCCTAAAGAATCTATGGAACAATTGAAAACTTGGAAATTGTATGAGAATGAACCATTGTCTTACAATAACTTTACTAAACATTTAAAGCTTTATCCGCCAACATATGATATTATTCATAAAGCTAAAAATTCTATTGAAAAACCAAGCAAATGCGTTGCACAACATGCTAATTATAAACAAACAAATTACTATCCATCTCATAATTTTTGTGAAATTGATGATATAATTGCTGTTGTATTAGGGAATTTATTAGAAATTCCAGTTTATTCAATGGATAAAAATATGGCAGTGGATTCGGATAGGAATAATCATGCTTTTTTTGATAAATTGTCTCATATACCACTAACATTTTATGATAGTAGTAAGACAAAATTTATATATAATAATGGTTATTTTAATTATGGTGATCATTTTAAGCACAATGCAGGTTTTCAAAAGTATATTACTATAAAACAAATTAAAAATGTATATAAAAATATTCAATCCATTCAAAAAGTAGAGCATGTGCAAATGTTTACACAGATTCTAGAACATCCAATATATCAATATGATTTTTTTAAAAAAAAAATACCACAACAACAAAAAAAAATACCACAACAACAAACAGTTGCTCCTAAATGGGTAATCAAACAAAAAATACCACAACAACAAATAGGTGGTGGGAAATGGGAAGAAAGACAAGGAGTTCATATGCCGGTTATAACTATTGAAGATTTGAATATAATAATAGACCGTAATTTTAATAACCTAATGAAAGATAATTGGATAAAAAATCATAATAAATATTATGATGCCATAATTGATGGATTAAATTTTATGACAGGTGGTGCTAAGAAGTCTATTACTGAAGAGTTGTATTATAATTTGCAGAAATTTGTTAATAAGATATTTGAAGGTAAGAACATAAAAATATTATTGGTATATCGAGGTCATATTACCCATTCGGGAACACGACATCATATAGAAGACGATATTAATAGATTTATAATAGATGCGAAAAATTTGAATATAAAAATGGATATTATGTATGTGCATACTTCTGTTACTGATAACAAGAGTTCGCCAAAATGGATTCCAAATTTACCGAAAGCACCTACAAATAAAGGAAAGTCAAACTTTGATTATAATCAAAAAAAACCATATAAACGACCACAATACTATAGTCAAAATCAACAAGCACCACAACAATCACCACCACGATATCCACAACAATATCCACCACAAACATACTATAATCAAAATCTATCACGACAACAATCACCACCACATAGAAATTATGGTGGGGAAAAAACTAAAAAGACTAAAAAAACTAAAAAAGTAAGAAAACACAAAGGCATCGTTCAAACTGGAGGAAAGAAAGGAAAATTAAGGAAAGGATATAAATATTCTGGTAAAAAATTAAAAAGTGGATTACCTCAAATTATTAAATGTAAATCCAAAAAATGTTAAGTATTGTCAAAATAAGAATATTTATATAAATCGTATTAGTTTTAATAAAAATCTTTAATGATACTATATAGAGAAATAAGATATGCCAATATTAAAAAAAAATAAGACAATCAAAAATAAGATAAAAAAAAATAAACTCCAAAAAGGAGGTGATTATTTTTATGATATTATTCGTAGTACTAAAAGGAAAACAAAACAAAATGGAAATTTGGAAGAAAGAAAATGTAAGACAGGAAGAGAACCATCCACAGCGTCTCATACTTATTGTGAAATTGATGACCTAGTTGCTTCTGTATTAGGAAGAAAATTAAAAAAACCACTTTATTCTTTTGATAAAATGGCAAGCTTTGATCGTCCCCAAGATAAAGCAAAAAGAAAATTAAAAAACCCACATTCTTTTGATAAAATGGAAATGACCCCGGATTATATAAGACAATTGTCCGAATTATCTCATATACCAATGACATTGTATTCATTTAACAATAATCCTCGCAAAATGTATCTTTCTGTGGACGATATTAAAGATACAATGGGAAATATAGAGATTGAAAACAGTAGAACGATATTCCATAAAGAAGGTAAGTGGAATGTGAATGGTTGGTGGGACCCATTATATGAATTTAAAATACATGAACTCAAGGAGAATGTTTTAGGAAGGCGGCTGAGGGGGGACACACATGTGCACAGATCTATAAAAGATTTGAATGCAATTATAGAAGAAAATTTTAAAATAATGGACGATAATTGGATAAAAAATCATAAAGATGATTATAATGCCATATTCGATGGACAAAATTTTTTTGGAGGTTCTGTTGACGCTAAAAAATTTAATCAATTTATCACTAGATTTAATGATATGGGCTCCGCTAAAGTGGAAATACCATCGATATTAGTAATATTACGAGGTCCTCTTAACTGGAATTGGAAACAGGAAAGTCACCTAAAAAAACTATCAAAAGAAGGAAAAAAAAAAGGATATGATAAAAGGAAATCGATGGAAGAGACAACGATGTCAACTATTAAAACATTAATACGTGACACCGAGAGATTTACCAAAGGAAGGTTCCAAGGATATACAAAAATTAAGGTTAAAATTGATGTTATGTTTGTACACACTTTCCTTCTTTTTCCATCACAATCTCAACAACAACCATTTCAACAACCATTTCAACAACACAACAACGACAACGACAACGACTATGAACCGCAACAATTAATAACTCAATTCGCAGAAATGAATTTAGAACCTAAACCTGAACCCGCACCTGAACCCGCTTCCGTAAAAATAAGGAAAATAGGTATAGGTGGTAAAAAGAAAGTAAGAAAACATCAAGGTATTAATCAAACTGGTGGAAATGCAGGAAGATTAAGAAAAGGATATAAATATTCTGGTAAAAAACTTAAAAGTGGATTACCTCAAATTATTAAATGTAAATCCAAAAAATGTTAAGTATTGTCGTTTTAATAACAATTAATTAAAATTGAAATTATAAAATCATATCAATTATAATTAATCTAAAATATTATAAAATAAATTAAAATGATTAATATTCTTACAAAAAAGATTGAAGACTCTCTTACCGAGAGCGAAGATATTGAATTAGTAAAAACAATTGATGACCAATTTCCTTACCCATTAGATAATTTTCAAAAACATGCTTGTTTTAGAACTTCGAAAAATGAGAATGTATTGGTTACAGCGCACACCGGAAGTGGCAAATCGGCTTGCGGCGAACACGCTATATTAGAAAGTATCCGATTAGGCAAAAAAGCAATATACACATCGCCAATTAAATCTTTATCTAATCAAAAATTTTCTGAATTTACAAAAAAATTTGGTGATAAAATGTCTGTTGGCATTTTAACTGGTGATATTAAATTTAATCCAGATGCTGATTGTATTATTATGACTACTGAAATTTTAAGAAATTTACTTTATAAAAAAAATTCATTAAATGAAATTTTTGAAAAAACATTGACCATTGATATTGATATTAATAATGATGTTCATGCTATTATTTTTGACGAAGTTCATTATATTAATGACAAAGATAGAGGTAAGGTTTGGGAAGAATGTATTATTCTTCTACCACCAAAAATTAATTTGGTTATGCTTTCTGCTACAATTGATAGGGCAGATGAATTCGCACAATGGGTTCAAGATGTTAAAGGAAAAACTATGAATCTTATTCCTACAACTCACAGAGTTGTTCCACTTAGACATTATATTTATACTTTGGCTAAAATGCCCAAAAATAAAACTGATAAGTATGGAAAAAAATATGATAAATTATATCTAGATAGAATTCGTAAATATTCTAAAAAAATGAAGATGATTGTAGATGATAAAGGTAATTTTAATAATCATAATTATGATGAATCAATTAATTTGATTAATGATTGTTATAAAAATTATAATAGAACAAGTGAAGTATTTCTAATTAATACTTTAGTCACCCATTTACAAAAAACTAATGGACTTCCCTGCTTATTTTTTGTTTTTTCACGGAAAAATTGTAAAAAATATTCAAAATATATTGAGCAATCTTTAAATGATTCTAAAGAACAAGCAGAAGTTAAAAATACAATTAATAAACAATTACATAGATTGGAAGAACCAAAGATTTATCTTAATTCACCCCAATTACTTGAAATGGAAAGTTTATTAATGAAAGGAGTTGCAATACATCATTCTGGTTTAATACCAGTTTTAAAAGAAATTATTGAAATCCTATTCTCAAAAGGTCTTATTAAAGTATTATTTGCTACTGAAACATTTGCTGTTGGAGTTAATATGCCAACAAAAACTGTTGTATTTACAAATTTATTTAAATATTCATCTGATTGTGGATTACGAATGATGTATACTCATGAATATTTACAAATGAGCGGTAGAGCTGGACGAAGAGGATTAGATAAATTTGGAAATGTTGTTCTCTTACCAAATATGTGGAGAAATGAAATTCCCGCAGGACCAACAATCCGAAATATGATGACTGGTAAAGCACAAGTGATTACTTCTCAATTTGATTTAAATTATCAATTTCTTTTAAAAGTTATGTTAACTGAAAATTCAAAACTTAGTGCTTTTATTGAAAGAACTCTTATGAATAGAGAAATTCTTGAGAGGAAAAAATTTGTTGCCCGAGAATTAGAAAAATCAAGAGAAGTTATATCTAATATGCCCGAATTAAAATACACTAACGAAGAATTTGATGAATATTATTATCTCTTACATCCAGAGGAAAATTTGAAATTTGGACAAAATATCGCTGTTACATTTAAAACTAAGAAAAATAAAAAATCTAAAAATAGATTAAAAAATAAATTAAAAAAGTTTAGAAATAAACCTGGTTTCCTAGAAGATTATGAGAAATATCTTCAAGTTTATGATGATAGAATGAAATTTGCTAAAATGGAAAGTCAATTAAATTACCATAATACTATTATTAATAGTGATTTAATTAAAATTCTTAAATTTTTACAAGATAATGATTACATTAATTATGACAATATTACCCCTGATATGAATCCTGATAATATTAAAAAAGAACATATCACTAAAAAAGGTATAATGGCTAGTCAAATTAATGAATGTAATGAAATTTTATTTCCTGAAATTATTATGAATGACATATTCAAGGAATTAAATGTTCTTGAAGTTATTGGAATTCTTTCTATGTTTATTAAGACTAAACCATTAGATGAAGAATATCTTGTATATGATCATCATACACTAAATATTAGTAAGAAAATGAAAGAATCTATCGATAAGATGTTTAATATTAGTGAAAATTTATATCAAATGGAACAAAATTATCAAATTAAATTGGAAACTGATTGGGATTTAAATTTAAATATGATTGTTCCATCTATGATATGGGCTTCTGGTAAATTATTTTCAGAAATTTATTATGATAATTTTGAAGGAAATTTTATTAAAGATATGATTAAAATTGGAAATATTTCTAAAGATTTGGAAGTTATGGCTGAATTTCTTGGTAAATTAGAACTAATGGCGAAATGCTCTAGAATTGAGAGTTTAGTTGTTAGAGATATGGTTACTATTGATTCTCTTTACATTAAGAATTAAAATTGTTTATTTTTCAAGTCCTGTTTAATCTAAAATTGAAATTGAATTGTTTAAATTTAAACATATAGCCCCACACCAAAATGTTTTTCTTTTGGAAAACAAAGAAAAAAAAGGAAAAAAAACAAATTATAAATAATAATCTTGTTATATTTGGATTTATTCGAGAAAATTTTAATGAAAATATAATAACATTAATATTTAGTATTTTTCCTATTGTTTTAATTGAATTAGTAATAGATTATGTTATAATTCGTATTGATTCCACGATTTTATCTGGAAAAGAAGAAAAATGTCTAATACATTTATTAAATGATAAATTACAGTCAAATTTTACGACTGAATTATTATATCGTGCTTCAGAACATAATTTTGATTCAAATAAATTTCATGAAAAATGTGATGAGAAAGGATCAACAATTGTTATTGTTAAAAATACATATAATCATGTTTATGGGGGCTATTCAAAAGTATCGTGGAATAAGAATCTTCAGACAAGAACCGATCCAAACGCATTTTTATGGTCTATAAGACCAAAAGTAAAAATCTTTGAATTGAAATCATCTGAAAAAGATGGGGAACAGGCAATGTGGAATTATCAAGGATATGGACCACTATATGGACGTGGAAATGATTTATGGATTACAGATAAATGTAATAAC
>Ga0257107_1000141_pt1 | contig 25719 bp, 48 predicted proteins | sample LP_taG_2_FD_190178 | JGI IMG/M metagenome (GOLD analysis project Ga0257107, IMG submission 190178) | Marine microbial communities from Northeast Subartic Pacific Ocean, Canada - LP_J_2011_P26_500m | ecosystem: Environmental > Aquatic > Marine > Oceanic | place: Canada: Northeast Subartic Pacific...
GTGTATCTCTTTACCTGTCTTCGTATTCTTACCAGTTACCGTTTCAGTTCTCGCACCAGCAATGGTCTCCTTATGCTCTCCGTCTACGACTAGCGTGTAGTTGCCACCTACCTTTAGGTTATAGTCGCCACCTGCATTGACATTTACTTTACCTGTTCTTGTAATCAAGTTAACATCACCTTGGTCTACTTGTATATTCATATTAGCATTAGCACCCACTTGTATATCATAATGATTATCTAATGTGGTTGATTTGTTAATGTATATCTTATGGTGTCCATCTATTGTTATATCGGAATTTCCTTCGGTGTATGAATACTTACTGCCAATACTAAATTCATAATTATCTCTCTTAACTAAATTTACTTGGTCACCGTTGGCCAACCATTCAATGCTATTGCCTGTCTTATGGCGTAGGTGTATTCTCTCGGCACTCGGTGTATCATCTAATTCTATTATGTGGCCACTTTCTGTTTCGTATACCTTATTCATAGGGTAGGCCGAAAGCATATTATTACTTGGTTGACTGAAAGTTGAATGGTCTGATTGTTTTATTTCAGAATCATCTGCGGCCGTTGTTGCGTCAAAGTCTGCATTGGCGACATTTGCTATGGATGTTTCATCCCTAATGACCAAAGACAAATGAGGATTCTTCGCATACGGCAGGCCATCCTTCCAGCCAATCTCATTGGTCGCCAGACGATTCATATCAGACTCTCCAATATATTTCGGATAGATATGGTCACCATCATAAAAGGCCTTATCATACCAACGAGAGGAATACTCAGCAGGTTTGCCTGGGAGTGTTCCAAGTATTACTGGTTGTTGCATTGCTTCACCATCACGGAAGAAACCAAACACCCAACTACCTTTTACCAAAAATGTTGGAGAGCAACCCAGGCCACTTATGCCTGAAGAAGTTGTCGGCAACATTGGTTGGGCCCAAGGCAAATCTGCTGTGGGTAATGCTCTTTTATTATCTGAATGAAAACCTAAACAACGAACACGCACACGGCCTATTTGGTGTGGGTCCTGTCTGTCTTCTACTACTCCTGTAAAATGTATAAAGTTGGCCATAAATTCTTCCGATACTTGCTCCTTTTAGTGTACTGCACATTAGCGCATTTTGTACTATTTATTCTTATCCTACGCAACTGACACGCTAGTGTCATATCTTTAATATGCTTTGTATATTTGCTATTGCGTATCCTATCTTTCTGAGTAACCCGACTTCATCTCCTAGACCGTATTCTCTATGCCCCCCTTTGAAAAAGTTGTGAAGAAATATTTTATACAAAGCATCCTCTCGGGTGTTGCGTATGGTCTCTAATGAGTTGCGTAAAGGTTTGTTTAAATCTTTCATTGTCATTTATATTGGTCTTTTCTCTAATGTTGTTGTTCTCGTATTGTTCTGTTTCGTGTCAGCATAGTGGAGAGACCTTTAGAGTTCAATATACCCTTATACATAGTGTTTAAACCGTCTGGAGCGGCGTCTCGGCGGCGACTCTAAGCATTCTCTCATATATTGTCAGGTTGAATAAACTATGATATAAGCCCAAATATACCATCATCTATTTTCTTTTGTTCGTATACCTTTCCTTCATCCCTATTATGATAACTTGGTTCGGTCTCTATACTTGAAACATAATAAGGTGACATCACACTATCTTTCAAGCACTCAACACTCATTGCGTGGTATGATTCACCAGGTTTCAATATGTGTACTATCTTGGAGACTAGGTATCTTCCAGACATTATTAGGTCTTTATCTCTATCACCTTCGGAAGTCTTTTCATATTTTGGTAAGTCTATTGATACCATTTCACCTGCTGATAGTCCTGTATAACCTGGGACATTTATTCTTATCTTAAAACTATCTAAACAAGCGTCCTGACTTGTTCTTTGTAATATCTTATCCTCATCACCTATATGTTCATAGTCTTCGTGTGTATTAGCATTATCACTCACTAGGTAAAAGGTACCATCTGGATATTCTGATAATGTCTTGTCGTCTCTAAATGGATATTCAGGTGCAATCAGCTTGGTTGCTTCTTTAGCACCATTGCCATCGGATTCTGTATGATGTAGGAGTTCATAGTTCTTTACATAATCAAAATCAGTAGTTTTAAATGTCTTGTTAAATAAATCGGTCTTTAATACTCTACTCGCTAAGGCACCAGTTGCTAATAGTTTCATTGTATTGAATTGTTCTATTATTTCATACGAGGAAATGGTTTGCATTTCTGATATGATATCCTTGCCTGTTCCTGTCATCTTTTGTTTATATAGTGCATTTGCTGGTCTAGCAGCATCCACACCAACTGCCATCATATTCTCATATGACCGACAATGAAATCCTAAAGCGGATTCATAAAACTTATATCCTGTGTTTTTGAAATCTTTTGCTTGTGCATTACTACATAAGAAGGTTAATGCTTTATATGGGTTCCATCTAGGTATAACATATTTCCTATTACCTCTAGTGTTCTCTATGTAAATATCTTTCTTCGTTCCTAGTTCACCTTGACATACCGAAGCAATCATCTTATCTACTGCACCTTCAAAACTTCTTTCTACTTTTACGGTTTGATTTGTGATTTGTTCCATACTACAGAAATATAGTATGTAGAATTGAGACCTTGGATTATGTACTTGTCTTTGTCCTATTTTATATATGACCATTGGATGCTTTTCAAAGTCATACCATCTTTCGGACCCTGGAGTACCAAGTTTAAATGATAATAATTCATTACCAGTTAAAGGAAAGTTTGTTGGTAATCCAGTTGAGTCATTTATTACTACTTGTCCAGTTAAATTCTTTTCTTCAATATCTTCGTAAATATTAAGTTCAACAATCAGACTTGTTATATCAACCTTCTTCGCTTGTGATGAACCATCAAAGCTTTCTTTGCTTATTACAGCAACCGTGCTTAGTGTATAATCACCAGCATTGCGTAAATCATCTGATTTAATTTTGCTATACATTTATTATTCACTCATTAATTTATCAAATTCATCCAAGAAAGCAGGTAAGTAACCTTGGTCTAATAATTTAATCTCGGACATATCATCTTGTAATCTTTGTTCATATTCTCTATTTGATATAGACACAGCACCAGAATCCGAAGAAGCACACTCAATCGTTATATCAGTATCGCCTGATGTTTGAGGTTTTTCGTGGTGATGTATGGCTTCAGGATTTGTATACTTGTCTTTAATAAAAGTTTCAAACTCAGCATATCCCATAGGCCATCCGTAGTATGCGTCTGTTATACCATTTGTCAACAATAATATCCAATGATATTCTGCTTTACCGAAATGCTTGTGTGCAACATCTTCAGGTCTTTCTCCTTTTTGTACATAATACTTTTGGTACAAAACGGCAGCATCCAATATCTTTTCTCTTACTTTAATTCGCTTGACAATATTAGTAACCAGTTTTGCTTTCTGGTCACCTTTCATATCATAAAGTAATAAAGGAAAACTTGAAAAGTACATATTAGTATCCTAGTGCTATTGTTTCTTTTGTCATAATTTCTGTTTCCGCAAAGGTACAATTCATTGTTGTTATTATAGGTGCGGCTCCTATATCGTCTTCTCTAAATGTGTGAAATGCTCCATCGTTAGCATAATCTAATTCCATACCAGTCATTACACACCTTGAAATCAAAGGAATATATCCATTGGCTTTACTTCTGTACATATATGTTATTTGGAATTCAGATGGAGACAAGAAAGCATTATAAGTTTTATTACTGAATTCTGGTAACATATGAAATTTGAATAGGGATATAATCTTTTGTACGCTTTGCATTTCTTTTCTATTCTTTGGTGCAAATGTAAATGGAAAATTAAATTCTCTAAATGGTACACTTCTAAAAACTTGTTCGTGGAATGGATTCAATGCTCTTCCCATTGTCTTATCTATTGCACCTCTAACATCTCCAACTCCAGGTAGCATAGACGCAATTTGTAATCCAGCTTCTCCTAATACTCTTTCTAAAGCAGCACCACCACCTTGTATTATGGCTTCTTTGATTGACATAGTTTTGCCTCTCTCCATACCACTTGCAAATAAACCAGCAAGACCAGTTGCCAAATTTTCATAAGTGGCAGCATATTTAAATTTAAGTGCGTCAGCAGGAGTGTATATACAAACACAATCAGTTATTCTGCTATGTGTATGACTAGCACCTTGACCTATGCCAGAGTTCATTGTTCTTAATTTACCTTTTCTGGCTTTCATAGCAACCGTATTGGTTCCACCCATTTCAGCCAAATCGCTAGTACTACCTCCTCCAGTATACCCAGGATGTCCAGGACTTAAAGCTTCACCACTTGGCAACTCAACAACACGATTCATTTTTTTATCATAACCTGTTTTGTCGTGTGCTACAATATCTATTATTACATAGTGACCTTCATCTAAATTTGATGTTTCTTCTGGATACATAACCTGACCAAAATCATACCTACCTTTTGAGGCTTGATTTGGTTGTACTGCACCACCAGAACCTATCTCTAAAGGAGATGAATTTAATATCTGTTTTGCTTTAGCTTTAGAGTCATCAGCATTAGCTACACCAGAAAAAGCACTTGTGAATTGGGATATCTGATTAGTTACACTACCAGCTATACCATCAACCATTCCTGTTAGAGCAGCGGCTCCAGTATTAATTCTTCCTTTAATTACTTGACTTACTTTGCTTGTCCACGCCATATATAAATATCCTTATGAGTTGTGCTAATATTTATACAAGAATTGAAGGATATGTTAATGGCTAGAGCAAGTTATAAAGGTAAATATACTCCCCGAAAGAAAGACAAATACATTGGAAATCCTGATAGAATAGTTTATCGTTCAAATTGGGAAAGAAGATTTATGGTTTATTGTGACCTTAATGAAGCAGTAAAATATTGGGGAAGTGAAGAAATTGCTATACGATATAGAAATCCTATCACTAAAAAACTACACAATTATTTTCCAGATTTCTTTGTAGTTACAAGCAAAGGTAAGTTCATTATAGAAATTAAACCTAAAGCATTTACACTCAAACCTAAACCTCGTGCTAGAAAAACAAGAGCATATATTAATGAAAGTTTAGCGTATATTAAGAATAGAGCTAAATGGGGTGCCGCTGTGCGTTATTGTGATTTGCAAGGTTGGAAATTTAAAATATTTACAGAAGATGATTTAGGTAAGTTTCATTAACTACCAAGAGCATATCTATCATATATGCTAGCTGGTTCTGGATTATTATTTGCTTTAGTGTGATATGTTGTTCCTGAATTAGCTTGTGTGTTAGTAACCGTTTTGTTATCTTGTATAATAACTGCTGCTCCACTTGTACCATCAGGAGCAGTCACCTGTGTTTTCATTAATTCTTTATCGGCTTTACTATCATAGTTGCCTTTCATATTGTTCCATTTTGTACCTCGGCTATCATTTTTATAAATTTTACTTTGTACACCAGATGTATCAGCAGTTTCTTTATTTCTTTCAACTTCAGCGGCACCTTCTTTTCCGACTAGTGGTATCTCCCACTTTTTAGGTAACCATTTATTAACCATACCTATCATTCCATTAATCATAGAATGAAAACCATCAACGATAAAATCTTTAGCAGTAGATATAGCACTCTTTAAACCATCCCATATCATAGTTCCTAAATCACCAATGTATGTAAGAGTCTTATCCATTGCCTCGCCTAACATAGTAGGTATATTTTTAATCCATTCAAAAATATTACCCCATATCTCCTTCCACTTATCAAACATCTTGCCAAATAATACTCCTAAATTAGTAAAGAATACTCCTATTGCCTTTGCAATAGCTCTAAACTTAAATACTATTAAAGCTACGATTACAATAAGCGCAACAATTAATAATGCCCAACCTAACATTGGTAACAATGATATTAACATAGCGGCACCAAACATTTTCAATGATTTTATAGGTGTCTTAATTGCTTTACCGAAGTTCTTAAATGAGCGACCTAAAGACATACCGATTTGGCCAAGTTGTACAAATGGAGCTATTACACTATCTTTGAAACCAGCAAAAGCATCCGAAATACCAGCGAAGGCACCTCTAGGATCAATAAGGTCTGCTTGACCACCTTCACCATAAGGACCATCATTTGTTTTTCCTTTATATTGTTCCTTCTCGTCTAGTAATTCTAGTTCTTTTTTTGTTGCTTTTTCTCTTCTATCTACTAGCTTTGCTTCTTGTTTTTGAAAATCTTTTAGTGTATTACCACCTTTTTTCTTTGATACATCTTCCTTTTGAAACTTTTTAGTATCTTCTGCAATTTTGGCATTTTCTTTTTGTAAAGCTTTTTCTTCTTTCGCCCATTTCTCTTCTATTTGTATGAATTCTTTTTTGCTTATGATTTGTGCTGTAGCACCTTCTTTATCCAATCGTACTCTAGCGGCAACACCTTTTTCTCTTAATTGTGCAACTTGTTTTTCTGCTTTGATTTGTTTAGTTTCTCTAGTTCTTAAAGCGTCTTGTAAAGATTGCATACTTTTAGGTACTTTATCCATACCTTGGGTTAATTCCGCTACGGTCACACCAAGCTTTTGCATACGAGCCATTAGCTTGTTCATTACATTATGAACATCTTGTGGATGAGCTCTAAATGCGTCTATTGTATCTGCGATTAATATATTTAATTTGGGTTGGGTAGTTTTAACTAGACCGTCAATAGAGTTAACAACTTTAAGAGAAACAACCTTAAATATTTTGATTAGTTCCTGTTCGGATGATTCTGATAGTGTTGTTGCGGCCATTTTATTTATCCCTATGTGATACTATTATTTATTCTTATTTTTAGGTAATGTTGAACCTGCTTTACCAACATATAGTCCAAAGAAAGCAGCGCCAGCACCAACGATAGTTGATATGTACATTGCTTGCGAATTGGTTGGGTCAGGTAATGTCATAAACCAGGTTACTGATTTATAGAAAGCAAAGATGTATGCCAGCATTACCATTCTAGGTATAACTCTAAACTTGTCTATTAGACCTGCTGTCTTGTTATACCAAGTAGGAGCATCCTCACCTGAATCAGGAACAAGGTCGCTCTTTTGTAATTCATATTCTTCTGTTGTCTTTTTTACTTTTATTAAATCGTCTGCCATCTTATCTTTCCTCTATTGTATCGGTTTCTCATATTTAATCTTACTCAACTTCTCACAAGCAGAGCAATCACATTTACTACAAACCTTTTTACCGTCTTTGAATAGTGGTTCTGGACAATGTGCTTCATTACCACAATTCTTACATTTTTCCATCTAGCAAGTATGATGTACTTCTGGCGTAAATATTCCTGATTGCCATAATGCAAGTGCTACAACAACTGCAATAGCTGCCCACACCCATTTATTTTTTATAGATATTTTTACTTTTTTCATTTTAAACTCTCCATTATTGCCTTGATTAATTGACTATTTGCTTTTTTAGTGTCATCACATATTTGTCCTGCTGTACTGACCGTTTCATTACATAGTTCTTTTGAAACTTCAATACACCATCTTTTTAATTGTTCTATCATTACTCGTCCTTTTTATGTTTGCCTAATATCTCTACTATTTCCCAAGTACCATCATTATAATGATGTACTCTTGCGTCAACTAAATCACACATAAATGCTAAACTTTCTCCGTCAATCTTGTATGTGATACCGTTTATCTCTACACTATCTGTTTCTTCTGATTTGTTTCTCCAAGCTTTTTCAACTTCTCTTTTAGTCTTTAAGCAATCGGACATACTATCAGCGCCTTTATGGTCTATCAATGAACCATCTGCAAATACACAAACAGCAAAAACTACTTCTGGTTTTTGTGCGTCTCCTTCTATTGGACAAACTTGGTGTCCATCATCTCCACAACCAGTACAATCTGCTTTAGCAGTACTGAAACCAATTGCTAATAGAAAAAATAAACAAATACCAACTGCCCACTTTTCCCAATTGTTATGAAATATTTTCATATTTTCTCCTTTATCTTATTGGTGGTACATACATTATGCCACCGTCTTTCCATAGAGCATTCAATCCTCTAGGTAAAGCAAGTGGTGTATCGGGTCCCACATTTCTATCAAAGGACTCTCCATAGTTTCCAACTTGTTTGATAATATTATATCCAAACTTCATACCTAATCCTAACATTGGACCAACATAACCTTCTACGCCCAATATTCGTTTAACTTCTTTTGATTTTGAAGTTAACATTAAATCTACATTATACATTGTGATACCTGCTTCTTCAGCATTAACCATAATGAAGTGAGTCCATCTAACTATATCTTCCCACTCTTGGTCGCCTTGTCTTACAAGTGGACCTAAAGGTTCTTTAGATATAATTTCAGGTAATACCATCCAATCATCTGGATTTTCTGCACCTGCTCTTGCGGATGCTAAACCAGAAGCGTCTGTTGTGAATACATCACAATCACTAGAAAATAGTTTTGCTTTTGCGTCTTTGTTACCTTCAACATATACTGGCACATATGCCATATTGTTTTCTGCAAAGTAATCATTTAAATTTAATTCAGAGGTTGTTTCTTTTGTAATACAAACAAACGCACCATCTAATTCTGTGGCACTCTTAATATCTAATTCTGTTGGTATTAAAAATCCTTGACCATCATAATAGTTAACTCCTGCAAATTCAAACATCAAGTTAACATCCCTACTAATTGTCCAAGTAGTATTTCTAGCAAGTAAATCAATATTGCCAGACGCCAATGTTGGAAATCTTTGACCAGCATTTAATCCTATAAATTCTACTTTACTTGAATCTCCAAATATAGCAGCGGCAACTGCCTTACAGAAATCTACATCTAAACCACTCCAGTTTCCTGCGTCATCCTGAGCAGAAAATCCAGGTAAGCCAGCATTAACTCCACAAACAACATAACCTCTATCTTTTACCGTTTGTAGTAATCCTACATCTTGTTCTATTTTAATACTTTGTGTTGTATTACAACCTACTAAAAATAATGTTGCAATCAATATCATTAATAATTTTTTCATATCTATCCTATTGTGTTAGTACTTTAACTTTTTTTTCTTTCTTCTTTTCAGTTAAAGACTTCGCTGTACCACCTAGTTTTAAACTACCAGATTGGTCAGGCATTTTATTCTTAATACTGATTATGTTACCAAACTCATCAACTTCTGCCATTGATGGTCCACAGATAACTCTTCGTCCATCGTGTAACTTTTCTATCTTTCTTTTATCTTTCAAACAATCCATTAAACCATCATACTTAATAAATTCGCTTGAAGTATCGGTTACAATGAACATTGTTATAATGGTAACTAAAGTAGCTGCATCCATATTACTCTCCCTTATGTCCGTTCTCTATTTTAACACTTCTTATTTTGTCCTTTAATTTTTCTAAATCTATTAAAACCTTTTCCATATCCTTCTGCAATCTTTCAATGTTCACTTTATTGTTCATCATACCTTCAAGTTGTTTTGATATAGCTTCCACTTGTCCACTTAAAAATTCTATTAACATAAACTGCTCGGAATCAGCAGGTGGAGAACCTAAATCTCCCCTAGGCCATTTAATTCTAAATTCGTTATTCTTCTCTATATCTCCAGTAAGTCTTTCACTTGCCTGGTTTAAATCTTTTTCTAATAGTGTTGTATTGGTTTCCAATTTATTTAATCTCTCAACCACCCCAAAGTAGGACCACACTCCAACAGCGACAGCGGCTACAATGGCTAAAAGGTTCTTCATTGGCATACTTACTGCCGTACTATCAGATATTTTAATTTCATTCTTTGACATAATTTCCTTTATATTTTAGGCATAGACTGACTCATTTTGTCTCTTCTTGCCTTCTCTTTTTCTTCTTTCAGAAACTTAACCAATAACCCTATATAAACATCCCTTTCCCAGGGAATCATTTGTTCAAGTTCGCTTAAACTATATTTATGATGTTGGACAAGTGCAAAGTTAGTTTCATAGTACGCCTCTAGGTTTTCGTGGGAGAGGCAGATACGAAAAAATCCGCTAAGCCACTAAAGGTAACCATTGATTTTACTTTAGTTTTTGGATTTTCAACCTCTACTTCGTGTCTCAATTTGGGCATTTCATCAAAGAATTTTCTGATTTTTGCAAATTGGTCAGTATTCAGACTATTAAAAAACTCTTCTAATTCTGCTTTAGTACTATCCTTTGCCTTATGCACCTGTTCACCTTCGTAAATGTGGTCAATACAAGAAACAATTGTCTTAAAAATTTGTTCTGCATTGTGTTTCGCACTTACGCCCATTGGAATGGTATTCATAGAAGGATAATTTAAAATTAGTCCTAAATTTCTTTTCTCGTCTAACACTACATTGTTTGTATGGTTGTCGTCTACTTGTATTTCAACTTTAGTTAAGTCTATCTCAACATCTATTAATGTTACCTTATCGTCTGGACAAAATACTTGGAATTTAGCAATCTCACCAATTGATTTAGCACGAATATTTAAAAACAAATATTCTATATCAAATATTGGCATTGAGTTTGGTTTTAGTTTTCCGAAAGTACAAGAATTAACTAAATCAATAACTGCTTGTTGAATGTGTTTATCTTCACCAGCCTCCATAGCAATCATTAATAGTTTTTCTTCTTTGACCAGAAATGGTCTATATTGTACAACTTTGTCTTCTGATGGTAATGTCAACTCATATGTTGGGACATCAATCTTTGGTAAAGCCATAATGTTTCATACTCCTTAATTATTATATTATATATTTAGTGGTCCAAATTTAAATGGTGGCATAACTCTTCCACCTGTTATTTTTCCTATTGGGAAACTTCTCTTCAAGTTTTGTAATACTGCTTCTCCTGCTCGTCTCAATTCAGGTGGTAGTTTAGATAAAAATCCTTGTTTACCTGCTTTTACTATTGGCATACCAAATTCTGATTGACCTATATGAAATTTGTTTTGTTGGTCTATCGCAAAATTTAACCAATATCTGTATTTAAAATCTACGGTAAATGTTTGTACATCATTTTTCTCACTACCATAGTCTACTGGACCTATCTTCGCAGGAAACGCTTCCCATAAACGAATACCATAAGCAGCGTTATCTCTTTCTTGCTTCTCTGGTGAAGCACCTAGTTGCAATATGTTAATTGGTGCCACATACTCATCATAGTAAGAATAGTTATGGGTCATATTTGAAAATGCAGTTTTTTGCCACATTTCAAAAAATACTCTTTCTCTTAAATACTTGTCTGTATAAAATGTCATAGACACATCTCCCATTTCATAATCGTGTACAATGTGTCTTGCTGGTCCGTTATGTTTAACTGCAACCGTCTTCATAGTTCTATCAGGCATACTTACACTTGAAACAAATGCCTGTACTCTTCTTTGTATATTAGCTTCTTTAGAAAATTTATTAAATGTTCCACCACTAACCATACCAGATGAAGCTTCAGTATCTCCAAAATCAGCTTTAGGTAATTCAAATACAACATAGTATCTTGCCTTACGAGCAAAACCTTCTGCCTCATTTACATAAGACTGGTATCTACCTATTGTTGTTTCTGGATTAGCACCTGCTTTTTGTTTAAATCTAGGATCCCTATTAATGTTATCCATAGAACGGTCTCTAGGAATACCCAATCGGATATCCATACCCATTATTCTTTTGCCGCCTCTAAGTATTGCCATAATGTTTACCTATCTTTTGTTTTTATGTCTGCCCATATAAGTTTCTGAAGGTTCGTAGTCCCATTTGTGTCCGTGGTGTCCTCGTATATCTGCATACCACATACGCAATCTTACTATCAACACTCTCCATAGTGTTCTCTTTGCCATTGTCTCTTAAATTATTAATAATTAAATTCCTCTTCTGCTTCTACTCCAGACCGTTGTGGCCGGTTGTTTTCTAAATGCTTGAACTGGTAAGTAGACTGCCAGAGCAGCTTCGGGAGCGTCTATTCTTAAAAAACTACTCCTAATATGACTATAAAGATATTTATGTAAAGTAGGCTTGACCATTGGAATATTCTTAACAGCGTCATAAGAAACATTATATCTAGTACCTTTTCCTAAGGTCTTACCAGATAAAAACTTATCCAAACGACTTAATAAATTAAATCTTAATCCAGGTGGTAAGTAATGAAAGTTCATACCCATAAATCCACCTTTAATTCCTTCTAAAGGTAAAACTAATGGAAATGTATCATAGTAGGGTAAAGTCTTTTTGAATTTTGGGTCATAAAAGAATAAATTTAATCTACCACCAGAAGGTCTTCCTATCAATTGTCCATTTCTCATCAATTGACTTGCTTGTGCTTTATCAGCAATTGAGCCAATAGCTTTACGATACCAGGCACCAGATTTTCTGCTGTCGCCTTGTTTCTGTACTAATGTATCTAGTATTGAAATAGCCATAACGCTACTATTTATAATGATATTTAGAATTGAATATGACAAAGGGGACCAGAAAGGTCCCCTTTGCTTTTAAAGTAATGTAGGAAAGAGAGAGATTATTCGTCTTCAGCGAGTTTTGAAAAATAAGATAAAGTATCATCTTTATCTTCACCGCTTGACGCCTCATTACTTTTAACTGAAGCACTTGCTGTCGCAACCGAAGCTGTTTGAACAGGTGCACCGCCAGTAGTAGGTGGGAGGTCTATCTCACTAGCAGTTTCAGTATTCTTTGAACCAGCAATCACACGGATTAATTTCTCTTTTAATTCGTTATATGATTTAAAATTTGCTGTTTCTAGGAATGGTTTAAGAGGATATTGCTTACCCCAAATCTCTTTGATTTTCTCATCATCAGTTCCGAGAGGAGAAATAGCCTCAAATTCAGATTTATCGTAGTTCCAAAAACCATCAACTTTTCTAATCTTCAATTTGAAGTTAGCACCTGACCAAAAGTCAAATGGGTTAATTGGTTTTTCATCTTCAAACGCAGGTGACATAGCTTCAGTAATCTTATTAAATATCTTTTTACCGAATTTAAATAAGAAAACTTTTCCTTCGTTCTCTGGATGTTTAGCGTCTGTTACAACATAGATGTTAGAATAGTAAGATAATTTTCTCTTTCTTTTTCTAGCAATTTCTTTGTCGGAATCAACACCAGTATTCCATAATCTAGTATTCTCTTCACTAACTGGATCCTTTTGACCTAATGTAGTTAAAGAATTTTCAATGTACCATCCACCAGTACCTTGGAAAGCGTGAGACCAAACTCTAGCCCACGGCATTTCTTCTGTTTTAGCTGCTGGTAGGAAACGAATAACTGCATAACCATTACCAGTTTTATCCAGTTCAGGTTTCCACAATCTATCGTCTTGGTATTTGTTTTTTGTTTTTGCTGCGTCCTCAGGATTGAGGTTCGCTTCAATCTGTTTTGAAATTTTATCAAAATTAGATTGACTATTTTTTAATGATTCAAAATCCATAATTTATCTCCTTTGTATGTATTTCGTATTTGTATTTAAGTATTAGTATTTCTGTATCATAATATAACTCGTATATCAATAATAGTATTTATAATACTTTTATACTATTATTAACACTATAACACTTTTTCATCATATTGTCAAGCACCTAGCTCATCTTTTCTTTAACTCTTCCAATAAGTCTTTTTTCCAGTCATCTGTAGTAGTCTCAGCTTCCCATTTATATACTTCTTCTTCTGTACGAGAGCATCCTAGACAATATCCACTTTCTTTATCTATACTGCATACTCCAATACAAGGCAAACGATATATCTGATGGCTACTGATACTGAATACCACTAATTTCCTAAATAATACTTTAATAGTCCCATAGCAAATATACAAGCACCTACTATATTCAATACTATTAATGCTCTATCGTGCCATAACATACCCACTACAAACCAACCACATACACCTATAAAGTGGAACCATAGATTAAGTGGATGAATACCTATTGATGTTGACATCATTCCACATAATATTATTAAGCTAGATATCCATTTAATATACCAAGATAGGTCGTGTAGAGGTGTTATTTTATCTATATCGTATTTTTTTTCTTCAAGCTTTTTTCTTATTCCCATATACTTCAATCAGTTCTTCTTTCACTATTAATTTCATTTGTGTTCTATTATAAGATACAAATGGAATATATTTTTTAATTCTCTTACTATGTATTGGCCATACAACCATTTCTTTAATTTCTTTATCCCAGCGTTTAACAAACCCCAACATTTGTTCAAATACTACAAAAGTTTGGTAAGATACTTTTTTACTAGATAAGAGTTTGAAAAATGGTGGGTGTTGGCCTCTATCAACCAGAAACAAATCATCAAAAGTAATGTTATTCCTAACCAAGCTATCACCAATAATCCTACACTCACTCCTAAAATTATAACTAAAACTATCTTTATACTTTCTATGATAAAGGTAATTATCGGTGCCATCTTGTTTGGCAAGATTTCCAATCCACGCTTTATCGCTGTGTATAAAATTCGCAACAAAAAAGTCAAGTGCTTCTTCAGCGGAATACTTTTTAGATAACTTATGAAAGAAGTATCTGTCATTTCTTTTAGTAAATGTTTCAAGTTTACAATTAACTTTTCCAGCATAAGTGAAGTAATCATATGTCTTGGTTGTAAAATGTAATTTTACTGCCAACCATATCTTAAATACATCAAATCCCCCATACATTTTATAATAACTCTGGTCTATCTATTAAATATTTACTACAAACAGGAAAATGTTCTGTCATAATTTTCACTATTTGTTCAGCAACTTGTCCTGTTTCTCTTTGTGCGTTTGGTTTAATTCTCAAATTACATACTCTACTAAAAGCATATACACTACCAGACCATATCCATTCGGTCATCATATTTTGTGGTAGTATCATACGAGCCATTTCAGGTGCTATATCTTCCTCTAACATATCTTTATAAGTTGTTTGAGCAACATTTAACATATGTGTTATATCATAAGGTACTTCTTCATCACCTGACCCTTGTTTAATACTTTCTTCTGGTCTTTTTCGCCACATCATTGGTTGATAAAACTCTGGTTGTTCATCTACATATCGTCTACTCACTTCGTTCCAACTTAAACCTACTTGATGTTTAACTAATTGTCTAGCAACAAATATTGGTGCCTTAATTCTAAATGATATTGAAGCGTGAGCAAAAGGTGACCAATGTCCGTGTACTGCAAGATATTTAATTAACTTTTCATCTTTGTCTTCAAATTTATCTTTAATTTTTGCAAATGATACTCTAGCAGCATTTACTACGGATAAGTCAGTACCCATTTTATCTATAAAAGCTACTTTCATTATACTGGCAACTCCGAAGTCTTTGGTAACAAATTAAGTTTCTGACACTCTAATGCTACCTTCTCCTTTAATGCCTTATTGATTAATGGTCCTACGGTACCAGTATCTATATTTCTTTCATCACAATATCCAACAATGGCATCCATATACGATATACCTTTGTGTTCTTTCTTGTAAGTTTCTATTTCTAAACTAAATTGTTTTGATTTCATAGTAATATTATATCACATATGAGAGGAATGTCAAGCGCCTATGTTAATAATCCCGCTTCTTGTGGGTCTGTGTTTTTAAAACTGCCACAAGTAATACTTTTAATTTGGCTAGTGTTACCTTCTCTCGCTAAAGCATATAGTAAGCCCACATATAAATCGTTATAGTTATCTTTAATAAAGACTTGACACTCATTTAAAGTATCAAATTTATAACCTTGATGTGTTCTTGTATCTTCTATATTTGGTTGTCCTGATGTTATCAATACTGCTGTTATCATAAAAATAAGTTCTTTTAGCATTTGTAGTGGTTCTCCTAGTCCTATTATTAGTGTGGTATGTTTCTGTTGCCAAGTACATACCAACTCCGTTACCTAAAAACTAGGCAGCAAGGGCAAAATTATTATTGCCAGTTAAAGTTAAGTTTAAAGTTCTTCAACTACTAATCTCCAATGTTCTTTCATCTGTGAATCGAGCCTCAATCACCCCCATTAAAAGCACACCATAGGTATGCGTTTAGTGTGAATGGTGGAGGTGCTGGGAGTTGCACCCAGGTCTTCACCAGTTATTACAACACCTTCAACGATTAATCCGTTTTAATTTGTTTGCAAGTTTCTTCGTCAGCTTCTAACGGTAAATCTTTTTCATATATCCATATATAAGAATAAACTACTTGGTCACCTTTAATGACACATTTCTTTCCAAATTGTACTCTTGGTTCAGAAACACATCCACTAACTAAAAATAATGCAATCAAAAACATTCCAATTGTTTTCATATATCCTTTATCTTTAATTTAAATTACCTTCTCTATCAACTTCTTTAAAATCATATACATTAAACATCAAACATTTATCAACTCTAGTTGGTGTTTCAATAGTGGCAACATATACATCTGTACCTTTTTTTAAATACCCCATTATTAAAAATACTGGAGTGCCATCTGACTTGCCACCGTCTCTACCTAAACCAACATTAACAGGTTCAAAGTTATTATGTTTTAACCAGTCCTCTAGTTGTTGATATTTAGCACAAATGATTGGCGCTTGTGATGGAAAAAAGATTTGTTCTTTATGCTCTGCGTTAGCAGTAACACCTATCAGCAATCCAACCATTATGAGTATACTTAAAATTAGGTTCTTCATTAAATTCTGTTCCTTTTTAGTAGAAACCAGAATTACAAACCTAGTTTAGTAAATCATTGTTCGCCGGCTTGCTTAACTTCTGCTTCTATCTTCTGTTTATTGTTATAATATTTATAAAAAGTTTGTACACTTTTCTCTAGTTCAGCATAATAATCTTTTGGATTTTTGATCCATTCCTGCATTGAACCATCTTCACCTGCAATCAGAACAACTATTTGCTCTATCGGTTTACCGAATAGCTCCTCATACATAACTGCATAGGCAGTACATTGAAGGAAGTAGTTATCTACCCAATCTTCAATCTTCTCTTTGTTCGCTGTCTTAAAATCTATTACTGATAACTTACCTCTATACTCAGCAACACAATCAGTTTGACCTGCAAGTGTTAACTTCTTACTATACATTATAGCTTCCACCAAATGTACATTATCAATGTTATCTAGGTACGGTTTCAACAATCTAAAAAGACCTAATGGTAGTACAGAAGTTTCTCCAGGTGTCTCACCTTTTATATAATTCTCAACTAATGTATGTGTAGATTTTCCTCGTCTAGCAGCTCTTCTCATTTCAAAATTCGCTACTGCTTCACCAATATTAGCTCGCCAGTTTTTTAAACCTTCAGACTTTCTACTATTTAGGATTGTGGTAACTGATGGATAGTTCTTACCTTCTATTTCGTAAAATCGCATACCATTTTGGTTACGACCTTTCGTTGTAGGCAATAGGGACTTATTCACATCAACAAATTTAAATTCTTTAGTCATTATATTACTCCTTTATTATCATCTATTATATCACATTTGATAGGTTTGTCAAGCACTAGGTACTTCTATGAAGTGTCAGCATATCGTTTATCTCGTCTTTACTGACTATGCCAAGCGCTCAGTTGGGACTATACTCAACATATTGAGTTGTTCCTTTATCATCCCTAAACGCTCTCAATGTATTCTTTCTATTATCTGTTGGACTTTTATATGAACAATGTATCCAACCACTATTTGCTTCCTCTGGATTGTGGTATTCCAAAATCAATTGGTCATAATCTAAATTATCCATAATCCATTTTGCTAACTCAGCATTAGGTACTCCAAATATTTCAAAATCAGCAGCTTGGCCTTTAGTATGCTGTGAATTAACGGATGAGCCTATTGCAACGCTCAGTTCTGCACTTCTAAATCCACTAGAAACGGTAACTGGACTTGCGTAATGGTCTCGGACAGGTTGCAATATGTTTTCACATAACTTTTGCAATCCTGTAATCTGGTCGTCATTAGGATTATTATTAATCCCTTTACGCTCAGCAGTTTGACTAGTTGTCAATTCTTTCAAACTAAAATTTTTACTTAATCTCATTTAGTTTATCCTTTGCTATTAATTTCATCTTTTTTAAGAGTCTTAAATTATGCCAACTCCTGTGTCCTCGTCTAATATTTCGCTTAACTTCGGCTTCATTAACTTCTCGCTTGAGTTCCTTGTGTTTCGCTTTCAGCGTCATCAATTACCCCCTTGTAAGTTTTAATATCTTCTCTATCTGTGCCTTGATTATTGGACCTCTATTCGGCCAATGTATGTATGGTTCATCTGATTTTGAAAGATTGTATAAGAAAGGTAATATAATCTTTTCAATTTCTTTAAATCTTTCTTTAGTTTCACCAGTTGTTATCTCTTTTGTAATAGTATCTTTCTCAGCAACAATTTGCATAATCTCGTTCATCATAGATTTAATATCAGATACATCACCTTTTACTTTTGACAATGCTATATTTGTGCCTTCAAATTTTGAATCTAGTTGTTCTTCATCAACACCTGCTTTTACTTCTGCAGGTTTAGATGATACTGGAACAAATCCCCAATCATCCGTAGTATCAAAACCTCTCATATAATCTGGTATATCTTTAGTCGCCATATGTAGCTTCTCCTCTAAAATGTAGGAGCATATGTATGCTCCCCTTTCTTTATTGATTCAAATAGGTGTTCTCTAATTGGTTTATCTGTACTTATTTGTATCATTAGGTCTACACCACTATAACCAATACTATATGCGTTCTTACTTGCTACAGCAGTACTTACTCCACCAATCGTAAATAGATTGGTAAATGTAGCACTACAATTATTTAAAAATAAAAGAGCAACGCATAAAATTATTATTCTGTATATCATATTATTCCGATAATATTTTGTGTTTTTTAAGTACTTGTCTAGTTTTAATATCTTTAGTTGTACTTCTACCGTGTTCGGATGAAAAAGGTGTCCCTGGATTTCGTTCAGCTATCTTACTTTGTACTTCTTTCCATCCTTGGTCATTTTTCATACCTCCAGTTCCACTAATGATATTTATTGTTTTGAGTTGTTGCTTAATATGTTTATTCTTATTCAAATACTTGTCTTTCTCATCCATACCCATAAATTCTGTAAACTCTTTGTCGGTTTTAGTGTTTAAAAAAGAATATGTCGGCATTGTGATTTATTTTAGCGATAAATGATATTGTGTTTGTGATGTTACCTCGGCCATATCTTCTAATATAGCTATAATATCTTCAAACTGATTTAAGTTATTTTGTTGTGTTATATTATATGTTGCCGCTGAAATATCTTGTTGATATTGAACTATTTGTGAAATAGTATGAGCGTGGTCTGTATAATTTTGTAAAGTATTTTGTCCACTTTCAATATGTATTCTTTTATTTTGGTTACCTTGCCAAGCTTCTACAAGTCTATCATTAAGACCATTTAACTTATAGTGATATTCTCCTAATGCTTCGTGTTCTGCAAAACTTAAAGTTTGCCAATGTGCTAGTTGTATGTTGTTTAATAAAACTATTGTTTTACCTACTAGTTGCTCTATCATCATAATTTATCCTTATTTTCTATCATAAAAATCATTCCAAAATCTAGCTACTGGATTGTTCTTATCTAATTTATTCTTTTTAAAAAAACTGGTAGTAGCAATCCAATATGCAAAACCAAATGCTATTATTGTAATGCAAGTTCCGAAAATGCCTAATGTTATTCCGTGTGTTAATGTCATAGACAATTGCTACTTCTCAATCTTATCTCCTTATATTAATTTTTTTGTAAATTAACTGCTGAATTACCTTTTTGTGTTTCAGTAATTTCAAAAGTTATTGCGTCACCTTCATTTAGTTCTAAACCTGCGTCTCTAACTGCTGAAGAGTGTACAAATACATCTTTTTCTTTATCGTCTCTTTCAATAAAACCAAAACCTTTGGTAGAATTGAACCATTTTACTTTTCCTGTTATACTCATATCTTCTAATATCTCCTTCCTTAGGCTTCTAACCTCTTTACTATATTTATTTTTTCACTATACTTCATCATACTAAATTCTTAATTCTATCTCGCAATCTTATTGCTCTATCACCTACTTGTCTAGCCCAACGACTATCCATCATTTCATCAGCAGCTTTATTCCAATTACTTTCGTTTACTGCACTTATAAAATTTTTAAAATTTGATAATCTTGGAGCACCTAAATTAAAACACATATTAACAATAACCTGTTGAGCTTCTTCTGGAAAATCATCTAGTCTTGCAAATACTTTTTTACTTTCGCTGATATATTTTTCTACATCACTTTCAAATACTTCGTTAACTCTTTGTTCCGAAATTGTAGTACCTATGTCTTGTCCAGATTCTTCGTCTCCATCTACTACTAAATGACCAATTCCAAATGTTGGATATCCTAAATGGTCATTATAAATTTCAAATCTAACACCTTCATCTATTTTTAATTGTTCTCTTAATTTGTCTATATTCATTTTGTTGCTTCCGATTTCACATTACCTTGTTCGTCTCGTACAATTCCAGCATTATTATCTTCTTGTTCTGGATTCATTACTTTTGGATAATATTTTTGATTGTTTTTTAGGCTGATTGATATGCCTGTTAGATGTTGTTTTTCCTTTTTTGCTTTTTTATCTTTTTCAATATCCTCTATAATTTGGTCTTCAGGAGTTTGAAAATTAGTAATCTTACTAGCTTCTAATATTTTTAACACTTCTTTTTTATGATTAAATTTAACTTTCATTTAATTAACACGATTAAACTTAATACACAATTGTTTCCAGACACCTGTCCAAAACATTGTTGCCCATTTTCCTTCTGCCTTATTCATCATCTTTTCTGCGTTCTTAATCAACTCGTTTTTTCTCTTTTCAGTATAAGTTAGTATCATTATATATCATTTCCCTGACCTTGTCAAGCGTTAGACAATTAAATCGTGTTTCTCACGCTTCTCCAGGTCAACTACCTTTGATTTAACAAGTGTTTTATCTTTAGCTGAAACCCCTTTAACAGCACTTGTATTCCAATCAAGTATCTGGTCCATTTTAATTCTTATCTCATCTGGATCCAAACCCATTTCTCTCAATTCTTTAGTACCTAATGTAAGGAAAAACCTCTCATAATCTTCATTTGTTAAATGCTTCTTACTAAACTTCTTAAAAAATTCTTTATAGTTATTAATCTGTTTCTTAGCTTCTTTATGCTTTTCGTTTTCCTTTTTAATCTGTAAATCTAATCTCTTCTGATTATAGATTTTCTTATTTTTTCTACTTTTATTCCAACCTGATAGTGATATATTAGCTGCTATTAATAACAATACTGCCAATGGGTCAAATACAAATATCAATACTATTATAACTGCTCTAACTGCCTCATCAAAATGGTCTCTTGCTTCTTCTTCACCATATATTAATTCAGCAATGTATTTTAGAGGACCTACATCTGCCTCTAACATTTTTGTTTCTAATTGAAATTCTTGTTTCTTTATCATCAAACCATCAATAACATCCATAGCGGTGTTTATTAATAAATTAAGTTCGTCTCGTTCTTCTTTTTGTTTCTTTCGTTCTCTTAATCCTCTAGTAACATATTCTTTATTTAAATAAACATCTAAAGCTCTATCTAATCTTTCTAAAGTCTTTTCTGCTCGTACTATTACTCGCTCTTCTTGTAATATCTGTTTATCTATTAAAACAATTCTAGTTTCATTTGATGAAGTAGGTTTAACTTGGTCTAGGTGAGCCTTTGATAGGAAACCAAAGATACCCATTGAGGTAACAAATACTAAAACAATAACCGAAGTTGTTAAATAATATTTTATTGATTTTGGTAGTAATGGATTTCTCCAGTTCTGATATAACCAAGAAGCAGTTATTAGTTTTCCAACTTCTAACACTCCACCCATTATCATAATAGGTATTTTCGCACCAGCAAATATAGCAGCCAAACCTAGTATACTATACAAGGCGGCGACACCAGAAATACTTAATGCTGCTAATAATGCTAATAATCCCATACTATCTCCTCACAACTATATATTCATAACCTTCTGCATAATCTAATTTTTTCTGCATAAACATATAATTTCTATTATCTAGGAACATCCTCATCTTTTTAAATATCTTATTTGATTGTCTTCCTGGAAAACACATCATTACATCTTTTTGCCAGTTACCTGTAAAGTAAACTTTTCGTTCACCTTTTCTCATATGCTCAAAAGTGATAAAAGCTTGTTCTATCATCTTCTTTAAAAAAGGGTCTATATAAGGACGATTATCTTCCTTAATATTATTATAACTTTCGTTTTCCCAATTACTTGGTCTCATTACATTTGCTCCTCTAATTTTCTAATCTTATGTAAAATTCTAATTACTCGTTCTGGATAATCAGGTGTAGTAGAAAATTTATCAAGTGTCTTAACCAATGCTATTGGTTCCATTTGACCTTTTAATTTAATTTGTTTTATTCTTAACTTTCTAAACTTCTCATAAGCAGGATGCTCGTTCATTAATCTAATATATTCTTTTATACTATCGCATTTCGTAGCAAATATTCTTACACCCCAACCAGGCCAGTTACTCATACCTTCTGGTAACATATGTGGTTGTGTTGTTTCAAATACTCTTATACCAAATAAATTATTTCCTTCTTTAGCAAATCTACTATTTCCCCAAGCACTTTCCAAAACAGCTTGTGCTGTAACCATTTCATATGGTACTCTATACTCGTCTGCTGTTGTGAAATTTAAATAATCTACACATTTATGTACTGCCCTAACAAATTGCATTTTGTTATTATATTCAAAGGCAGGTTCTCTTAAATCTAATTCTTTAAGTTTCTCCAAATACTTTAATTCGTATTCTTTTTCATTTATATGTTGGGTGTATTTGTTGGGATAAAAAGTTCCCCAAAGGTAGGTTAGGCTAAGTATTAAACTAATTCCTAATAATCTTTTTGTCCATTTTCGTATGGACGATATGCCATTATCAATTTTGTTCTTAACTCTTATCTTCAATTTCCCATTATTTTTTAACATCATAATATAAATAATTAAATCATATCAATTCCTGCTCTATTCATCTTACCTTTAAATGAATAAAACAACTTATTGTGATTCCCACTATCTCCTCTTGTCATCTGATACAGATGGACCATTTCGTGTCCTAAAGTATCAATAAATTCCTTTTTATTTCTATAGTGTCTACACATTTCCAGATGAAAGGCAGTTGTTCCCTTTCTTTTCCATTCCCATTGTGTAACCTGTCCAAAACATTTCTGATTTCTTAAATCTTTAAGAAGTACATCATTGAAAGGTTGTAGTTCATTATCAAAAATTGCCTCATTTATCCAAATAAACACCTTCTTAATATCCTTGTAAGTTGTCGTATACTTACTAGTATGTTGATATTCGTGTTTAACTCTTTTTTTAAGTGTTGCATACCTAACTGATTTAGGTTTTAAACTTGTCACCTTCTCTCTCCTATTATTTTTTTCTGTTTCTTTTCCAGTCTGAATATTCTAAATGCAAATATAATATAACACAAGCAAATATTATAATCCATACTTCCTTCGGCATAATACTATACATCAATTGTAAAGTATCTGCAATCGCATAAACAAAGTTTTCCATAAGCCTCCCTTAATTAGTTTGACTTTCTTTATATATTTTATCAATCTTGTTTACTCTTATTTCAGCAGCAATACCTTCCAAAATCTCTGGTAAGTGTTCCTGCATTACAAAAGTCAAATCTATTGCCAACCTATGGATTAATCTTTCCAATTCAGAAGACAAGACTTTCTTATGGTCTATGTCACCATCTTTTATAACCGTTTGTGTTATGATATGAGCCGTTGTAGCAGTTGTATAATCATCTGCTTTAGCAATTTGCATTGTCAAGTGTAAACCGACACCAACTAACCAAATAAACACACATATACCAATAAATGTCTTAATCAAATTAAACATAATATACCTTTCTTCATTGTTAATATATTTATTCTATCATAAAGTCGTACCCTTGTCAAGCGAAATCTTTGCCTATTTTTGGGGAAAATATGGGGATTTTGTGATAAAAACCCCCTAAAAACATTAATTCTTATGTCTCAATTTTGACAAAATCATCATTCCAGTTAAATGCTTCTTTCACAACTGCGGAAGTTAACCCTTTGTAGGTATTGTTAAGATTCTTATCCTTAACAGCAACTAATAGTTTCGCCTCATTTGCTTCAAGTCCTTCTAACATTTGTATGAAAAGTGTTTCTTTTTTAACTTTAGTTAAATTCCTGTCTGCACCTTTAACAAAATGCCATAATCTTTTAGATTCTGTGTATAGGTAAGTATGTTCTGTACCAACAGGCGCTTCGTTCTCAATATATGGTGGTCTACCTTCTGGTAGTTCCCACTCTATTTTGGGGTCAAACGCACCTTTTAAGACCTGTCTTAATCCAGCACTATCGTGTTGTCTTAAAATTTCAATCTTTTTAGATTTGTCTTTTGCGTTGTTTACTTTAGTTAAGATTTCGTGGAAAGTCAACATCATAGATGACGCTGTTTGTGCTGCTTGTCTTAAAGCAGGATTTGCCAATGCTTGATTCCATTTAGTATTTTCAGCCATTTCAGTTTTCCTCTTTATATTGCAATATTAAAAATCATTAATGTTTTCAATTAGTGATTTAAGTTTATAGCTCATAAAATACGGTAGTAGTTTGGACCTACTAGGGACTTTACAAGTCTTGTATCTATTTATAATAGAATTTTCTAGTGATTGTGGTATCATAGTCAAATCTATCAGTTTCTTGTTCCTATTATAATACTTCTTGGTCTCACTTCCCAAAGGTATATTATCAACCTCAGCCCACTCCTCTAACTTCTTTTTTGTAATGGGACTTTGTTTCGTCTTTGTAATAAACACATCATCAGGAGACAGAATATTCGGAACTCCATCACTTCGGTCACCTTTAATAATCTGCTCGTGTAAAAATCTTTTCGGATTGTGTTCCTCTACCATTATCTTTTGAATTGGAGAGTACTGAAACACATTTTTAAACCTATGTAGTTGTTTAAAGTCCTTATCAGCCGATACTATAAGGTATTTATCCTCCTCTTGTAGACTTATAATCACAGCAATTATATCATCTGCTTCTGCGTTGTCTACAACAACTACTTTGTATGGTAAGTTTTCTGCAATCTCATTCTGTACTTCTAAAATTAGTTTGAACATTACATCCCAATTGTTTTTATCTTCCTCTCTACCTTTTCTTCTACTCCATTTGTAGTTCGGAAAGAAATCTCTTCTCCAAGGGTCTGCACTATCACAAGCAAGTACTAGATTATCTTTACCATATTCGTTACTAAATTTTCTAACATAACCTCTTAATGAATTGCAACACATATGCCTTACCATTTCTTTATTAACAACTCCTATTTCTTTGGTACCACCTTTCCAATTTTTCATTGTAAGTTGTACCATTATATTGCTAATCAATACTTGGTGCATATCTACGATAATCATTAATGTAATGTTCCTTTGTCTAAAAATGGTTTAATCTTATCTCTACTTTCAGAAATAGTATCAACCATATCATTATACTCATCATCATTTAAAAATGATTTATAAAATCTTAATGCTTGTGCCATATAAACACCTGCAACCAATTCAGGTTCTACTTCACAAGCTAATTTAAATGCTTTATCATAAAACTTTTCTATTTTTCCATCACTCATTTAACACTTTTACTATTATTACTTTATCTGTCATTA